>Ga0181574_10001892_pt1 | contig 19327 bp, 25 predicted proteins | sample 101ome_24_FD_145600 | JGI IMG/M metagenome (GOLD analysis project Ga0181574, IMG submission 145600) | Coastal salt marsh microbial communities from the Groves Creek Marsh, Skidaway Island, Georgia - 101410AT metaG (spades assembly) | ecosystem: Environmental > Aquatic > Marine > Intertidal zone... | reverse complement strand
GAGGTCGTAGATGGCTCTTAAGCACTTCAAGAGAGAAGAGTTTGACTGTCAGGTCACTGGCACCAACAATATGGAACAAGAGTTCCTAGAGAAGTTAGACCAATTGCGGGGCGCATGTGGCTTCCCTTTTGAGGTAACGTCGGGTTACCGTCATCCAACCAAGCACCCCATAGAAATGAAAAAAGCGGTGCCGGGGACACATGCGCAAGGTATTGCGGCTGACATAAAAATAACTAATGCCGCCCACCGCTACTCTATTGTGTCTAATGCTTTGAACCTTGGTTTCACAGGTATAGGCATTGACGATGATTTTGTACATGTGGACACTAGGGGTACGACTCCAGTGATTTGGTTGTACTAATGCTTCATACAAAACATATTACGTTAACAGATGCTACTGAACAGACGTTATTTACTATACCAAGTGGCTATACAATACATATTGTGTATATCTTTGTTGCTAATCACGGCGGCAGTACAAACCAAGTAAGTCTTTGGTGGGAGACGGGCGGTGTAGACCAAATGTACTTTTTTGACAGTACTAGTATCGGTTCAGGAAATAAAGAAATACTAGGCGGTCAAAACGACAAAGGCATTTTTGTTTTGCACAATGGAGATACTGTAAAAACTCAAGCATCTTCAGCAACAGGACAGATGGAAGTAGCAGTTACCTTTGAGCTTTTAGAAAGACCACAAGCGTTTAGTAACTTCAATGGATCTTAATATTGAACTACTACCTTGGCAGCAAGAAGTCTGGGCAGACGACACAAGATTTAAAATAGTAGCTGCTGGGCGACGTACGGGTAAGTCTAGATTAGCAGCATGGATGTTAATTGTTAACGCACTACAGGCGGATAGAGGACATGTATTTTACGTCGCACCTACTCAGGGACAAGCCAGAGACATCATGTGGCAAACCTTGCTTGAACTGGGGCATCCTGTTATCAGCGGTAGTCACATTAATAATTTGCAAATTAAGCTTGTCAACGGTGCTACAATTAGTCTAAAAGGTGCAGACAGACCAGAGACAATGCGAGGTGTCAGCCTCAAGTTCTTAGTAATGGACGAATACGCCGACATGAAACCGGAAGTATTTGAGCAGATTCTTAGACCTGCCTTGGCTGACCAGAAGGGATGTGCGATGTTCATAGGGACACCTATGGGCAGGAACCACTTTTACGAACTGTACAAATATGCGGAGCTAGACAGTGACCCTACATACAAAGCTTGGCACTTTACGTCTTATGACAACCCGTTGCTGGACCCTGACGAAATCGACATTGCTAAAAGGTCTATGTCTTCTTATGCGTTCCGTCAAGAATTTATGGCGTCGTTTGAAGCTCGTGGGTCAGAAATGTTTAAGGAAGACTGGGTCCAATTTAGTGAAGATAGGCCCGAAATAGGAGATTACTACATTGCTGTTGACTTGGCAGGATTTGAAGAAGTCAATAAGAAAAGAACTAAAAATAGTAAGCTTGACGAAACAGCGATTGCCGTGGTTAAGGTCAATGAGCATGGTTGGTATGTTGACAATATCATATACGGTAGATGGTCACTTGACGAAACAGCAACTAAGATATTTCAGGCCGTTAGAGACTACCGTCCCGTGTCGGTGGGAATCGAAAGAGGTATTGCTAAACAGGCCGTCATGTCACCTTTAACGGACCTACAAAAGAAGTACGGTACGTTTTTTAGGGTAGAAGAACTAACTCACGGTAACAAAAAGAAAACAGACAGGGTGATGTGGGCGCTGCAGGGTCGGTTTGAAAACGGGTACATTACGTTAAACAAGGGGGAATGGAACAGTCGTTTTCTTGACCAGTTGTTTCAGTTCCCTGATCCTTTAACTCATGACGACTTGGTGGACGCTTTGGCGTACATCGACCAATTAGCTAACGTGGCCTATGACTACGAATACGAAATAGACGACCACGACATCTTAGACGTAGTAGCAGGGTACTAATATGGCAGAAAAAACATTTAAAGATAAATTTTTTAATGCCTTAGAGCAGTATCAAGCTACAGAAGAAGAGTCTGCCGCTGAGTTTAAAGGTAATGATTTTAGATGGGCAGAAACAAAAATAGGGGACGACTCTCCAACAGGAGCGCCTAAAATTTACATAAACCATCAAAAGTTTAAAGATAACCCAGACACTGGACAAAACTATGTTCAAGAAATGTTAATTGGCGAAGGGTTGCATTTAATAAAAGAAATAGATCCAGAAAGAGCAGAAAAACTTTACACAACAGCAGTTAATGATCCTGAAGTTTTAAACTGGTTAAAACAATCATATCGTTATGAACAAGACAGAGGCGAAAAGCGCCCTTTTGAGCAATGGACAAAGCATTCTAGACTAGATCAAATTATTGGTGGTTATTTGTTAGGCGGTAAAAATTCATCAGTACCTACTATGCAGGCGTGGCCTACAGAAAGACTACCGTATGGTACTAAATTTAAAGCGGAAGTAGAAAAGTTAAAGCAAGATTTAGGCTTGAAGTAGGATACTAATATGACTGAACTATATGAACAAGACCCACTCATGGTTGAAGAAACTATCGAAGACTGGGTTATTACAAAGTGTGAAGACTGGAGAGACTATTACGAAAGTAATTATGAAGCAAGATTTGAAGAGTATTATAGACTATGGCGTGGCATATGGGATCCTGCTGACAGTGAGCGTAAGTCTGAGCGTTCCCGTATTATTTCTCCTGCACTTCAACAGGCAGTTGAGTCTAATGTAGCAGAACTAGAGGAAGCCACTTTTGGACGTGGTAAATGGTTTGACGTTAGTGATAACTTAGGTGATACGCAAAAGCAAGACGTACTGTTTCTTCGTAATAAACTAACCGAAGACTTTGAAGACTGCATGGTACGTAAAGCAGTCGCAGAGTGTCTTATCAATGCAGCTGTCTTTGGTACGGGCATTGGCGAAATTGTCATTGAAGAAATGAAAGAAATGGCTCCTGCTACTCAGCCCATTATGGACGGAGATTTACAAGCAGTAGGGGTAAACGTCACAGACCGTGTTAAAGTTAAACTCAAGCCTGTACTGCCTCAGAACTTTTTAATTGACCCTGTAGCTACCTCTGTAGAAGACGCTTTAGGTGTTGCTGTAGACGAGTTTGTAAGCCGACACCAAGTAGAACAATTACAAGAGCAAGGCGTGTATCGTGATGTATACGTAGGCATGGCTGCTCCTGATACTGACCTTGAGCCTGACCAAGACATCACAATTTACAACGACGACAAAGTAAGATTGACTAAGTATTATGGTTTGGTACCACGAGAGCTTCTAGATTCGGCTCTAAGCGAAGAAGACGAAGAAGCAATACCTGAGGAAGACTCTGAGTCACGTTACGTAGAAGCCGTTGTAGTGATTGCTAACGGCGGTATTCTTCTTAAGGCTGAAGCCAACCCTTACATGATGGAAGACCGTCCTGTTGTTGCATTTCCTTGGGACGTAGTACCCGGACGTTTTTGGGGTCGTGGTGTATGTGAAAAAGGTTATAACTCTCAAAAAGCACTTGACACAGAATTGCGAGCTAGAATCGACGCTCTTAGCTTGACTATTCATCCAATGATGGCTATTGACGCCACTCGTCTACCACGAGGTGCTAAACCAGAGGTACGCCCCGGTAAGATGATCCTAACCAACGGAGATCCTCGTGAAGTTCTACAGCCGTTCAACTTTGGTCAAGTTAGTCAAATCACTTTTGCTCAGGCAGGAGCACTGCAGCAAATGGTGCAACAAGCAACAGGAGCCGTTGACTCAGCAGGAATTGCGGGTCAGGTTAACGGCGAGGCTACTGCCGCTGGTATTAGTATGTCTCTTGGCGCTATTATTAAACGCCACAAGCGCACACTAATTAACTTTCAGCAGTCATTCTTGTTGCCATTTGTTAAGAAGGCTGCACATCGGTACATGCAGTTTGATCCTGAGTCGTACCCTGTAGCTGACTACAAATTTAACGCAAGCAGTACGCTAGGCATCATTGCTCGTGAGTACGAAGTTACTCAGCTGGTACAGTTGTTGCAGACTATGGATCGACAGTCACCACTGTACAACACCTTAATTCAAAGCATTATTGACAACATGAACTTATCTAACCGTGAAGAACTGTTGTCGGCTATGCAACAAGCTATGCAGCCTAACCCTCAAGCACAACAAATGGCTCAGGCAGCACAACAAGCACAGCTGCAGTTCCAGCAGTCACAAACAGCAGCGTTGTCTGCTCAGGCTCAGGAATCACAAGCTAGGGCTGCTAAGTTGGCTGCAGAAGCTCAGGCAGTGCCTCAAGAGCTTGAGATTGACAAGATCAACGCTATCACTAGAAACCTAAAAGAAGGTGATGCAGAAGACAAAGAGTTTGAGCGACGTATGAAAGTAGCTGATTCTCTACTCAAAGAAAAAGCAATACAAGGAAAAACTAATGTTAACGGACCACGAACTACGCCTGCTGCTACAGAGAGTCAACCAAGAGTTCAACAACCAATGGGAGCGCCTAGACCGTTTGGAACGCAAGGTGGAGGAACTCAGTAATGCCCAAGTCCAAGGACCCAAAACTAGCACGAGCGGGCGTAAGCGGGTACAACAAGCCAAAGCGGACGCCTAATCACCCTACTAAAAAATTTGTAGTAGTAGCCAAAGAAGGTGACAAGACAAAGACTATACGCTTTGGTGACGCCAAGATGACTATTAAGAAAGACCAACCTGCACGTCGTAAGTCGTTCAGGGCACGTCACAAGTGTGACACGAACCCACCCAGCAAACTCACAGCGAGGTACTGGTCTTGTAAGAAGTGGTAAACACAGCCGTGAGGCTAAAGCACGTCGTGATGACGTTAGGAGAACATAATGCAAAAACTATTAGTAGCAGTAATGCTGCTGTCATTACAGGCATCAGCAGACACTAAGATTCTCATAGAAAAAGCAGATCAACAGTACGTAGTTATACCAAGCTGCAACGTATCTGAAGACGTAACTCAAGTAGCAGTATACAAGCTCAGAGTAGGCGCACCAATATACATAAGACACAAAGGACGACAAGTCCGGTGTACGATTGAAGACTACTATCAAGTAAGGAGTTAAATATGGCAGGAGCAATAGTTAGAGGCGCAGGTCAAATTGCTAAAATGGCTGAAAAAGTAGCTAAAGAGTCTAAAAAACACGGCAAAGACCTCACAACAAAAAAGAAACCTGAGCAAAAACAAACCGAAAAAGGAACTAAAGGTCAGCGTACTTATCGTGAAGGACAACGTGGTGCTGCTGCAACAGGTGCTGGCGTCGGTTATACAGCAGCTAACGTAGACTTGTCTTCTGGCAAGGGTCTGCCTGTAGCTGACATGAGCCAAAGTATTGATGTACGTGGTGATGGGGCTGGTATGCGCTACTTTCAAAACGGTAAAGAAGTAAGGTTACCTAAAGGTAAATAAAATGAAAGTTAACGCACCCAAAGGTTACCACTGGATGAAAAGCGGTAAAAGCTACAAGCTAATGAAGGACCCTACAGATGGTTATAAACCACATAGAGGTGCTTCTAAGTTTGCAAACTTTGAAGTCCAAAAAACCCACAAAAAGTAAGGAGGCTACTATGCCCTACCACGCTGGAAAAAAGAAGAAGAAAGTAAAAAAGCCTAAGGGTTACTAAAATGGCTAAGGCAAAACCTAAGAAAAAATCAGGTCCTACACCTAAGAACAAGGCGTTGTACGCTAGGGTTAAAGCAGAGGCTAAACGTAAGTTTGACGTATGGCCTAGTGCGTATGCTTCGGCATGGTTGACTCGTGAGTACAAAAAACGTGGTGGTACTTATGCCTAGAAAACGTCAGACAGGAGGGGCTAGTCGTCCCAAGAAAGGTTTAACCAAATGGTTTGCTGAAGAGTGGGTCGACGTCAAAACAGGCGAAAAGTGCGGACGTAGTGGTAAAGAAAAAAAGAAACGTCCGTACCCTTCCTGCAGACCTAAGGCTGTTGCAGCCAAGATGACCAAAGCTGAAAAAGCTTCTTCTGCACGACGCAAGACAGGCCCCAAAGCAATAAAACATGCAGTTACAGCTTCGGGTAGGCGTAGAAAGTCCACAAGAAAAGCTTGACATTTGTATAAAAGTATGCTATAATAAAACTATAGTTAACAACATTAGAGGAAACTATGACACCTGAGCTTGAAACCTACTTCGACAACTACAACAAACTCTTCAATCACGAAGGTTTCAAACAACTCTTGCAAGAGATTTCCACAAACGCTACTCAATTAGCAGACATACAGACTGTAAAAGACGTAGAAGATTTATTCTTTCGTAAAGGTCAAGTAGCTGCTTTTGCAACAGTTATTAATCTACAGGCCACTATTGAAGCTGCTAGAGAGCAAGCTGAAGTAGAAGAAGAAAGTCCTGTTGATGTTTAAAATTTATGACTTCCGTTGTACTAACGGACACGTCTTTGAAGAAATGGTAGAGTCAGGTATCACAACCAGTAGGTGCGGTTGTGGTGCCAATGCTACTAAATTGGTATCTGCCCCGTCTTTTGTACTTGAAGGCCACTCTGGGGACTTCCCCGGACGCCACATGAAATGGGTACGAGAACACGAACAAGCAGGTAAAAAGAAGTCTCCACAATGATTATAATCACGGAGTTTAATTATGTCACGAGCGCAAATGCTTGATCCACAACCTGAAGAGGAAAACGTGGACGCTATTGAAAACGAAGCAGACGAGATTCAACAAGAAGAAGTTGAGCAACCTCAAGAAGAAGAACCCAGTTTACCGGAGAAGTACCAAGGTAAATCTTTAGAGGACGTAGTACAGATGCACCAAGAAGCTGAAAAGCTTTTGGGTCGTCAGTCTTCTGAAGTAGGTGAGCTTCGTAAAGTCGTTGATGACTATATTAGTCAGAGTATAACGACAACAGCACCTCAACAATACGTTGAGCCTGAAGACGATATAGACTACTTTACAGATCCTCAAGCAGCAGTTAATCGTGCTATTGAGAATCATCCTAAGATTAAAGAAGCAGAGCAGTACACGGCTGAGTACAAAAAACAGTCGTCACTAGCTGCGCTTCAGTCTAAACACCCAGACATGCAAGACATCTTGAGTGATAATAGCTTTGCTGAGTGGATTAAGGCATCTAAAATTAGGACTCAGTTGTTTGTACAAGCTGACCAACAATATGATGCAGACGCTGCTGACGAACTGTTTACTCTTTGGAAAGACCGTAAAACAGTTGCACAGCAGACAGCCAATGTTGAAAAACAGGCACGTAAGCAGTCATTAAAGGCAGCTAACACAGGCAATGCACGAGGCAGTGCAGAGGGATCACGTAAGAAGGTATATCGCAGGGCCGACATTATTAAACTAATGAGAACAGATCCTGACCGTTACCAAGCTTTGTCTGATGAAATCATGGCAGCTTATGCGGAGGGTCGAGTCAAATAATCTAGGAGATTGACATGGCTACTGCAACTTATCCCGGCGCAGCGGGCTTTACTGCGAAAACAGAGGCAGATAAGTTTATTCCAGAAATCTGGAGTGACGAAATCATTGCTGCCTACCAAAAGAACCTAAAGATGGCTCCACTTGTCAAGAAGCTTGCTATGACTGGCAAGAAAGGCGACAAGCTACATGTGCCTAAGCCTGTTCGTGGTGATGCAAATGCTAAGGTTGCTGACACAGCGGTAACTATCATTGCAAACACTGAAGGCGAATTGACTGTTGACATCGACCGTCACTTCGAGTACTCACGTCTTATCGAAGACATCGTAGAAGTACAAGCGCTTTCTAGCCTCCGTCAGTTCTACACTGAAGACGCTGGTTACGCTCTTGCTGTTCAGATTGACAATGATCTACACGCAGCAGGTACTGGTTTTGGTGACGGTGGTGCTGTAGTATTCAGCCCAGCAGAAACTGACTACCAGCACTCTGGTTGTTTCTTCAACGACGGCGGTACTACTACTCAGTACACTGACGACACTATCGTTGCTGGTGACGTGTTCACTGATGCTTTCTTCCGTGACATGATCCAGAAGCTTGATGACAACAACGTACCTATGGACGGACGTTCACTTATCATTCCACCTTCAGTTCGCAACACTATCATGGGTATCGACCGTTACGTGTCTTCTGACTTCGTATCTGGTCAGGCTGTAAACTCTGGCCTCATCGGTAACCTCTACGGTGTAGACGTTTACGTCTCTGCTAACTGCCGTACAATCGAATCTGCTGCAGACAACACTGCATCTTCGGTTGACACTCGTGCTGCACTTCTGTTCCACACTGATGCTATCATCATGGCAGAACAGCAGTCTGTACGTTCACAAACCCAGTACAAGCAGGAGTACCTCTCAACTCTGTACACGGCTGACTGCCTGTACGGTGTTCAGGTATATCGTCCTGAAGCTGGTTTCGTTCTCGCAGTCGCAGAGTAACGAACTTAGGGGGTCAGCAATGGCCCCTTTTCCTTTTCTTTTGTAGGAGCTTTAAATGGCTTTATTTCGTGGCACAGGTGGATCTGGTGATGCTAGTACAGATACTTATGCGTCTGAAGTAGCTCTAGAAGCAACCAGAGCCTCTACAAAAGCAAATGAAGCTGCTGCTTCGGCTACGTCCGCAGCCACTGCTCAGGCTGCTGCTGAAGTTGCACAAGCTGCTGCAGAAACTGCACAGGCTAACGCAGAAACAGCAGAGACCAATGCAGAGACTGCAGAAACCAATGCAGAGACTGCAGAGAATGCTGCGGTTGCTGCTCAGACAGCAGCTACTACAGCTAAGACTGCAGCAGAGACAGCCCAGTCAGCAGCAGAAGTAGCTAAGACAGCGGCTGAGACTGCAGAGACTAACGCAGAAACAGCAGAAACAAACGCATCCACATCAGCTACTACAGCTACAACTAAGGCTACTGAAGCAGCCACATCAGCAACCAATGCAGCAACGTCAGCAACTACAGCAACTACAAAAGCATCAGAGGCAGCTACCAGTGCTACTGCAGCTCAAACTGCACAGACTGCGGCAGAAGCAGCGCAGACAGCAGCAGAAGCAGCCCAAGAAGCTATTGATGGTTTGTACCTTGGCACTGCTACTTCTAACCCTACCGTTGACCTTAACGGCGATGCTGTAACTGTAGGTGACTGGTACTTTAACACTACCGACAACACAACAAGAATTTACGACGGTAGCAACTGGAACACAATTAATCCTGACCTTGTTGGCGACACTACGCCACAGCTAGGTGGTAACCTTGACCTAAATAGCAATGACATCACAGGTACAGGTAACGTTAACATCACAGGGAATGTGGTACTTAGCGGTACTGTTGATGGCCGTGACGTAGCCGCAGATGGTACTAAGCTAGACGGTATTGAGTCTGGTGCTACGGCAGATCAAACAGCGGCAGAAATCAGAACGCTTGTAGAGTCTGCTACTGACTCTAATGTGTTTACCGATGCAGACCACACAAAGCTTAATGGTATTGAGGCTAATGCAGACGTAACCGACACAGCCAATGTAACAGCGGCTGGTGCCTTAATGGACTCTGAGGTCACTAACCTTGCACAAGTCAAAGCGTTTGACTCTGCTGACTACGCTACTGCGGCACAAGGCACACTGGCTGACAGTGCTTTGCAGAGCGGGGACAACATATCTGTCCTAACTAACAACTCAGGCTACATAACGGGTAACGAAACCATTACTCTAACTGGAGCTGTGACTGGCTCTGGTACAACTTCTATTGCAACTACACTGTCAACGATTGACGGGGGAACTTATTAATGACCACGATTAAACTTAAGAATGGTTCTGGCGCACCAACGGCTGGGGATCTTGTCCAAGGTGAACCCGCATTAGACTTGACCAACAAGCGCCTTTATACAGAAGACTCAGGCGGTACTGTTATTGAGGTAGGTACTAACCCCGGTGAAGACGTAACCTTTGCTGATAACCGTAAGGCTATCTTCGGCGCTGGCTCTGACCTACAGATTTATCACTCTGGCTCAGAAAGTAGAATTGATGAAAATGGCGCAGGTAATCTCAAGATTAATGCAGACAATCTTGAAATTTATAATTCTGCTAGCTCCGAAGCAAAAGCAAAATTCAACACCAACGGCTCTGTTCAACTGTATTACGACAACGCAGAAAAACTAGCCACCACCTCTACAGGCATCGACGTAACGGGTACTGTGACGGCTGATGGTTTGACTGTTGAGTCAACTGGAGCAACTTATTTTAATGCCGCTGTTGATGCAGGAACAGGATTAACAACTCTTAAATCAACAAATAACTCCACTGGCGGGTCTTTAAAAATCCAAACAGGAGGTAGCGACAGATTTCAAATTAGTGCTGTCGGAGACATCAGCTTCTACGAAGACACTGGCACGACTGCGAAGTTCTTCTGGGATGCGGCTGATGAACGGTTGGGTATTGGTACTACCAGTCCGTCAAAAAAGTTGTCTATCAAAGCAGACGGTGGCGGTTCACAGCTAGGCATTGATATTCACAATGAAGGCACTGCGACAGGTGACGATGCCGTTATTTCATTTGAAACTCAAGGCTCCAGAGAATTCACGATGGGTCTTGACAGGTCAGCTACGTCTTTTGTTATTGCAGAAAGCAGTACATTGGGTAGCAACCAAAGGCTAGTGATTGATGATAGTGGCAACGTCGGTATTAACCAGACAAGCCCCACTAGAAAGCTACACGTTACAAGCGCTGGTTCTGGTGTTGTTGCTACCTTTGGTGATTCTCTTGCTAACAACACAATTGAAGTAACTAGAACAACAACTAACGCATCTTACATTGGCCTATCAGCTACCTCTGCTGTTGGTGGAATTATTGCTGGCCCTACATTCGCATTTAATACATGCGACAGTGGCGGTGGCTCTGTAACAGAACGCATGCGCATTGATAGCTCTGGCAACTTGTTGGTTGGGAAGACCTCTTCTGCATTAAACACAGCAGGTTTTGAAGTAGCTTCTAGTGGTCGCACAAGGCTTACACGAGACTCAGCTAATGTCGTTGAAGTAAATCGCACAACTAATGATGGTTCGTTGGTTACTTTTAGCAAAGACGGCTCATCAGTCGGTAGTATTGGTACTAAAGACGCCGACCTTTATATTGGCACTGATGACACAACGCTCCGCTTTGTAGACGGTTCAGACAAAATTTATCCTGCAGATGCGTCAGGCAATGCTAGAGATGCCGCGATTGACCTTGGTAATACCAACGCACGCTTCAAAGACCTTTACCTGTCAGGCGGTGCGTACCTAGGCGGCACAGGTTCAGCCAATAAGCTAGACGACTACGAAGAAGGGACGTGGACTCCTGCGCCTACTTCTGGAACCCTTAATGCTGGCGCAACAGGCAGTTATGTAAAAATTGGAAACCTAGTTCATGTTCAAGGTCAATTAAGTTTTTCAGCAAACGGAACAACAAATAGGATTAACGGTCTTCCATTCAGGCCAAGAATAGAGGCAACTTTAAGTAGTATACGTCAGCGGTTTCTTGTTTATAGTAACAGCACTACTGCTATTTATGGCTATTGTCAGGACGTTAATGACGCTTTGTTTTTGCAGAACGAAAATCGAACAGACCATGATTTTGACACTGCCGACGGTGTTTATACTTTTGCATTTACTTATGAAACTTAACTCTAAATAGCCTTAGTGGACTCTAAGGCTGGACTAACTAAGGAGACAACAATGGCATTAACTAAAGAAGTAGTAGCAGACAAAATCGAAGTAGTAGAAACAGGCGACAGCACAGTTGTCCAAGTACGGACTGCTACTAAGGTACTCGAAGACGGCGCTGTGATTTCACAGTCTTACCACCGTCATGTAATTCAGTCAGGTGACGACTACTCATCTGAACCCGCTAACGTGCGTTCAATCTGTGACGCAGTATTTGGAGACTAAAAATGGCTACATGGACTATCGCAAATCTTGAGCGTAACGTGGCAGACGGCGGTGTAACCGTTGCGCACTGGCGTGTTACTGAATCTGAAACTGTTGGTACTGGTGACGACGCTGTGACTTACACTGCATCATCATACGGCACTGTAGGTTTTACACCTGACCCTGATGCTGATGACTTTGTTGCTTACGACAGTCTGACAGAGGCTACTGTATTGGGCTGGGTACACGCAGAGGTAGACCAGAGTGCTACTGAAGCGGCGCTGACGGCTAACATTGCAGAGCAAAAGACGCCAACGTCTGCTGACGGTATGCCTTGGTAAACGCTATGTGGACTTATAACTGCAAAGCAGGAACGTACACAGAAAACACTTTAGTTGGACTTGTGTGGCTTATCTTTACACACAGGCTTCATCACTTGTTTACTGAAGGGCGTTTTGTAGATTAAGACGCTTGTTCTGATTTTAGTGCTAGAAGGAGGTACTTCAGCATACGTAGGCAAACGAGTCGTTTACCACACAGTATGTGAGTACAAGGAGGTAGACTCAGAGTCAGACAAACGCTACCGATGGTATGTCCAAGGCATATATAGTTGTCCTAAGTACGTAAGGTATAACGATGATTGATCCAGTAACAGCTATAGCCGCAGCATCTAAAGCCTTTGCAATGACTAAGGCATTTGTTGAAGCTGGACGTTCTGCAGAGGACACACTAGGACAAGTAGCTAAATGGTACGGTGCAGCTAGTGACGTACTGTTTGACGAGTCGAAGAAGAGCAACCCAAATCCTTTTAAGAAGCTGGTGTTTGCTAAGTCTGCCGAAGCTGAAGCATTAGAAGCTTTTGCAAGAAAGAAGAAGATAGAAGCTCAACGCAAAGAACTACACAGCATCATAGGTATGGCTTATGGTAACCAAGGTTTGCAAGAGCTACGGGACATTAAGAAGCAGGTAATAAAACAACGACAGGACGCTGTTTATCGACAGCAGGAACTAAAGGAACAAGTACTAGGCACGTTGTTAGTTTTTGTTAGCTTAGGTGTCTTAGCAGTTTTAGTGATATTCATTGCAGGTGGTTTTAAATGACAAAAACAGAAGAACTGTTAGCACGTATTGAAGGCCACGAACGAGAGTGTGCTGTACGTTACGAAATGATTAACAAGCAGCTAGACGAAGGTGCTAAAAGGTTTGACAAGCTAGAGCGTATGGTTCTGTCTATCTACCCTTTCATTATTGCTAGTATTGTTGTTGCGGAGTACTTTAGATGATAGAGGCACTTATAGGGCCTGTTACAGGGCTTCTAGACAAGTTTATACAGGACAAGGACCAGAAGGCTAAGCTGGCCCACGAAGTCGCTACAATGGCTCAGAGACACGCTCAGGAGCTTGCTAAGGCGCAGCTAGAAGTTAACAAAGTAGAAGCAGCACACAAGTCCTTGTTTGTCTCTGGTTGGAGACCTGCTGTTGGCTGGTGTTGTGTCTTGGGTATGACTGGTAATTTCATGGTCATTCCTTTTACCAACTTTGTACTAGCTCTGTTGGCTGTTGAAGTCACTATACCACTCATTGACCTAGAGACTATGATGCCTGTACTAATGGGTATGCTTGGTCTAGGCGCTATGCGCTCTTATGAAAAAACCAAGGGCGTATCGAGGGAAAAGTAAATGGCTAGACGACCTAGAAGAGGAATGTTTGAGTTACCGGAAAACAGAGTTCCAACAGCTGTTAAACCTGCGCCTGCGCCTGTAAAACTTGCTTCTGTAGTTACGCCTACTAAACAACAACCAGTTAGAACAACAGGTGGTATAAAGCCGCTTATGCCTGCTCCACAACCTGCTCCTGTAATAGTCCCAGAACCTGCGCCTGAACCTGTTGAAATTGTAGAAGAGCCTTCGGTTGTAAAAAACATTTTCCCTGAGTATTTCCCAGAGCCTGCTCCTACACAACCAAGAGAGCCTTATATAGACTCTGGTCCTATTATTGCACAGCCGGGACAACCTCCAGTTAGGCAGACTACACCTACAGGGCCGTTAGACCCGTCTCCTGAGCCTACTGGTATTCCTATTAATATTATTACGGGCAGAACAGAACCAGTGCCTGAACCAGTGCCTACTCCAGCACCAACACCAACACCAACACCAACACCGACACCAACACCGACACCAACTTTTGTACCTTCAGGTACTTCAGGCATGGGTATTAATATAGACCTTGATATTCCTGACATACCTTCTGACATTTCTGAAACCGTAGCTGAAAATATGTACGGCCAGTATGGCGATCGTTTATTTCCTTATGTGTATACGGCGCGTAATGATGACTTAAAAACAGGACAAAGCAGAGGGCCATTAGAAGGTCTTTCTATTGAAATGGTTTCTGCTCAGGACTTGTATACGCGCTTTAGACAGGATAACTATGTTCAAAAAGCTTTTGGAAGTTTTGATAACTACATAGGTTATTTGGATGATCTATTGAATCTTGCAGAAGAGCATCCAGAAATAAACTGGTGGAAAGATAAAGCCTTTAGGAATTTAACTGCCGGAACGGTAGCAACTGCTGAGTTTTATGGGCTTAATCCTGAAGACGCTCGAAGCGGCAGTGGCGAACTTATTGATGCTACATCTGCAAATAGGAAAGCGGCTAATGACGCATTCGAAGCGATGTTGGCACTACCAGAGTTTCGCCAGCTTGTTGCTGATCGAGGCATAGAAACGCAGTTTAGGCTTAGTGAAAACGATATATATGCATTCAATGGTCTAACCGCTACTGAAATTCATGAAGGCGCTGATACGTTTGGCTCTGCGTTCGAACAAGCCATGAATGTCGCTAATCAGCTGTTTCTCGCGTCCGCAACGGGTCAGGCTGTAGGCGCTGTTACTGGTACTGCTGGAGCAGCAGGAGGAGCAGCAGGAGGAGCAGCAGGAGGAGCAGCAGGAGGAGCTTCTCTTAGTGGCCTTGCTGGTGCCGCAGGAACTAACGCTTTAGCTAGTGCTATTGTTCAAGGAGCCGTAACAGGAAGCGTTGATGCTAGTTCTTTGGCTACTGCTGCTATCACAGGCGGTTTAGAATATATAGGAGATGCCTTTAGAGCCGGGGAAATTGCTGCTGGATCAGACATAGGCGCTGCTGTAGACAATGCTATTTGGGACATGGCAGATACATTAGGTACTGACTATGACACAGTTTTTAATATCGCAAGCAACGTAGCATCAGGCGCTCTTACAGGAGAAAATTTAGAAGAAATTGCACTTGGGGCTGTTTCTACTTATTCTACAAGTGAATTACAAAATTACGTAAGAGAAACTTACGCCGATTCTATGGGCAATGTTGATGTAGATAATTGGTTTAGAGAAGGAGAGACAGCAGTTCCTATTGCGGCGTTTAACCCGTTTATAGAATCAGCTGTTAGCGCAGCAACTGGTGAAGACGTAGACGCTACTGATATTGTTAAAAACATTATTGATTTTTCTACTTATGAATCAAGTGGATTAGACGCAGAAGGTACATTAGCTTTTGCAGACCCCGGTATAAATTTAGAGGGTCTAGGCGACGGTTTTGATATAAACTTGCCTGATATTAACATAGGCATTCCTGAATTTTTAGACGTAGACTTGCCTAGCGTAAACTTACCTGAAGTAGCTATAGATTTACCTAGTGTAGATTTACCCGAAGTAGCTGTAGACTTGCCTAGTGTAAACTTACCTGAAGTAGCTGTAGACTTGCCTCAAGTAGACGTACCTAGTATAGAAACACCAGACTTACCCAGTGTAGAAACACCAGACTTACCTAGTGTAGAAACACCAGACTTACCTAGTGTAGACTTACCAAGCATAGGAATGCCTCAGTTAGCTGGTGGTGGTATGTTTAGTCCGTACACAACTAACATTGATTATGCTCCGGTCCAACTACAGCAGTTAATTACTTCTCCGTATGGCGCACAACCAGCTAATCAAGCTTCTAATCTAACACTAGATGACTTTTTTGCAAGAAATTCCATAGGATAAAACTATGACCTATTTAAACCTAGTAAACAATGTCTTGCGAAGGATGCGAGAAGAAGAAGTTACTTCTGTTGCTTCTAGTACGTACAGTAAAATGGTAGGTGACTTTGTTAACGACGCAAAGCGTATGGTAGAAGACGCATGGGACTGGTCAGCACTTCGGACTACTCTAACAATTACTACTACTGCTGACGTCTTTAACTACGTACTAACAGGAAGCCAGAATAGAATCAAAGCACTTAACGTAATTAACGACACAGCTAACTTGTTTATGGAGTACAAGACAGCTACGTTTTTTGACGAGGCTTACTTGATCTCAGACCCACGTACAGGCGCACCTACGTACTACACGTACAACGGTGTTGACAGCAGTGGTGATACGCAAATCGACATTTACCCAACACCTGACAAAGCGTACACCATTCGTTTTAACTGTGTCAAACGTGCTGCTGACTTGTCTGCTGATGACGACACAATGGACATCCCTGCAATGCCTGTAATTCATTTGGCTATTGCTCTGTTGGCCCGTGAACGTGGAGAAACCGGAGGCACTTCTGCTCCTGAATACTTTGCTATTGCTGATAAGTACCTGTCTGACGCTATTGCACTAGACGCTCAAAAGCACCCAGAAGAAGTAATCTTCTATACGCCGTGAGGTAGCTATGGCTCAACAACTACAAAGCATTAATCTTGTTGCACCAGCTTTCAAAGGAATCAATACAGAAGATTCCCCACTGGCTCAAGACCCTTCGTTTGCTGACATTGCTGACAACGCAGTGATTGACAAGCGTGGTCGTATTGCGTCACGCAAAGGTTACAGTGTCATTACAACAGACAAGACTGAACTAGGTTCTGCAAAGATTAGAGCAATCAAAGAGTTTGAAGACAACGCAGGCAACACTACAGTATTTTCTGTTGGTAACAACAAGATCCTTAGTGGTACTACAACACTTGTTGATGAAACACCTGCGTCAGTTACGATTACTTCTGACAACTGGAAGATGGTTAACTTTAATGACAAGATTTATTTCTTTCAACGCAGTAACGAACCATTGGTCTATGACGCTACAGGAGGCTCTGTAGTCAAGTTGAGTAGCGTTTCTGGTGCCGCTGGTGTTACCAGTGCTATGTACGGTAATGAGGTTCTAGCGGCTTATGGACGGCTCTGGACAGCAGATGTTAACAACGACAAGTCCACAGTGTACTGGTCTGACTTGTTGATTGGACATGACTGGTCTGGTGGTACTAGCGGGTCTATTGACATATCTAAAGTTTGGCCTGACGGGTACGACGAGATTGTAGCATTAGCAGCACACAACGGCCTGTTGATTATCTTTGGTAAACACAGCATAGTTGTTTACAGTGGTGCCGAAGCTCCAGCAACTATGGCGTTGTCAGACACGGTAGCAGGAGTAGGTTGTGTTGATCGCGACACTGTGCAGTACACAGGTACGGACGTGTTGTTCCTGTCACATACTGGACTTAAGAGTTTTGGTAGGACAATACAAGAAAAGTCTATGCCTATTACTAGTTTGTCAAGCACTATTTCAAAAGACATTATTAGTTTGCTGCAGAATGAAACAGAGTTCTTTCGTTCAGTGTACAGCCCAGAAGAAGGTTTTTACTTGTTGACTTTCACGGCTCAAGACACAACCTTCTGCTTCGACGTTCGAGGAACATTAGAAAACGGAGCTTACCGTGTAACACGCTGGCCCGGTACAGGCTTTACAGCTTACGGTAGAAAGGACGACGGTACGTTACTTATTGGCAACACGGAAGGCATTGGTCAGTACAGCGGCTACAGAGACAACGGTGAGAAGTACCGCTTTAAGTACTACAGCCCCGGTTTGACCTTTGGTGACCCTTCAAGGCTAAAGATACTGAAGAAGCTGCGGCCTACCATTGTTGGTGCTAACAGTGCCATTATGTTTCTTAAGTGGGCGTATGACTTTGGTACGTTTTTTCAGACAGCAGAGTTTACAGTAGGTAATCAAGTAACAGGTTACTACAACGAAGACGAGTACAACAGTACAGCAGAGTTTACAGGTGGTGATCTTACGTCACGCCGTGGCATAAACACTACCGGAGGCGGTGGAGTTATAACAATAGGTTTGGAAGCAGACATAGACGGTTCAGGTTTGTCTCTCCAAGAGATTAACGTATTAGCACTAATGGGTAAAGTACTATGAGTAACTATACAAAGACTACTGACTTTGCCGCTAAAGACAGTCTACCTTCCGGAGACAGCGGTAAAATCATTAAGGGCGCTGAATTTGAAACAGAGTTTGACGCTATATCTACAGCTATCGCTACAAAAGCAGACATTGCTTCACCAACCTTTACAGGTACAGTGACAATACCTGCGTTGACGTTTACGGGTACGCTGTCAACAGGAACTATTGACGGAGGTACATACTAATGCCTAGCCCACGACAAATTATTGAAGGTCTTGGTGATTTTTTACAGGGTCAAGGAGGAACTGCTTTAGCTGGTGCAGCGGGCACAGGTCTTCTTTATGATGCTTATCAAGACCTTGGCGACATTGGTAGTCAAGGACTAAGACTAGGTCAAGAACTAGCTGAAACTCAAATAGGCCAAGCGGCCTTCAGACCTTACACTGTAACTACGGCTACTGGTGGACAATTTAGGGCTGGACCTGAAGGTTCTACACTAGGCTTGTCGCCTCAGGAACAAGCGATCCAACAACAACTAGCGGGCCAAGCAGGTCAAATGTTTGGACAGCCTGTTGCAGGACAGCCTCAGATAACTCAGGCAGGTCTTGGAGCCATAGGCGCAGGGCAGCAACTAATGGGTCAGCCTACGTTTGGCATGGCTCCTACTCAAGCTGCATCACAGCAAGCCTTTGGCCTTGGTGGTCAATTCATGGGTGCTGCTGGAATGCAGCCAGCCGACTTAAACCTTCTTCGTGGACAGTTTGCAGGAGCAGTAGGTGGTATGTTGGGACAACAACCTAGCGCTGCTGTAGGACAACTAGGACAACAAGCTTTGGGTCTAGGAGGCGCTGGTTTAGTCGGAGGCGCTCCTGACGTAACTCAAACCTTTGCTGGTATACAGGCTCCCGGAGTAAGGACCGCAGCAGGAGGACTGGCAGGACAGCTTATGGGTGCTGGTGCTGCTGAAAGAGGTATGATGGTTCCTGACGTAAGCCAGACGTTTGCTGGAGTCGCTGCTCCCGGTGTTCGCACTGGCGCAGGGGACCTTGCTGCTAGAGGGCTAGGTTTAGGTATGGCTGGTCTTGAAACTGCTGCTCCTGCTGACGTAGAAGCCTTACGTCAACAGTACGGTGGACTTGCGGGTCAAGCGGCACAGCAGGTGTTGCAACCAACGGCTGCACGAGAAGCAGAAGTCTTTGAGCGCATACGTGCTACACAACGTCCTGAAGAAGAACGTCAGCGTCTTGCTTTAGAAGAGCGT
>Ga0181574_10001889_pt1 | contig 19349 bp, 12 predicted proteins | sample 101ome_24_FD_145600 | JGI IMG/M metagenome (GOLD analysis project Ga0181574, IMG submission 145600) | Coastal salt marsh microbial communities from the Groves Creek Marsh, Skidaway Island, Georgia - 101410AT metaG (spades assembly) | ecosystem: Environmental > Aquatic > Marine > Intertidal zone... | reverse complement strand
ATTTTGGGCCGGCAACAGCATTTCGCCCGTCATGATCAGACTGAGAATACTGTCATTTTCGCGCCGAGTCTCCAGGCTTAAGGTGGTGTGATAAGCATTTTCAGCTTGGAGTTCAGTTCTGTAATCCAAAGCCAGCCAGAGGTATTGCGTTAGGGCTTGATTCAAACTCAAAGACAGGTCAGCTTGATCACTGCCCAAGTATAATTCGGTCAGAATAAGGCTGTCCGTGAGTCGATTTAACCTTTGGCTAAGCACAGAGTCTCGAGCGGAAAATCTTGGGAAGTTGAGCAAAACTTCAGGACAACTTCGCTGATCACATATGGCCAGTTGGCTAGCGCGAACTTGTTTTGTAACCACTGAATACTCCGGCCTATCGCGGCATGACAAAAAAAGGATGAGCCCAATTAAACCTGAGATTTTCCATGGAATTTTCACGCGATAAAAATACAATTGTTTTCTCTTTAACAGGGGAATCCATTACTTTTGTCTGCACAGATTCTCCCAGCATGAAATTCAATACTAAAGCCATACATGGTGGCCAGAAACACGACCCAGCCTACGGCGCGGTGATGCCACCGATTTATCAAACATCAACCTACGCACAGAGCACTCCAGGAGGCCACAAGGGCTTTGAGTATTCGCGCACGCACAACCCGACTCGTGAGGCCCTTGAAGCGGCTTTTGCCAGCATTGAAGAGGGTAATTATGGCTTGGCTTTTGGGAGTGGTTTAGCGGCCATTGATGCGGTAATGAAATTGCTTAGTCCGGGAGATGAGGTGATTTCTACCAATGATTTATATGGTGGAACCTATCGACTGTTTACGAAGATCTTTGAGAAGTTTGGCATTAAATTTCATTTTGTGGGCATGTCTGAGGTTGCCAAAATTGAGGCCTGTGTCAATGAAAAGACCAAACTTATCTGGGTGGAGACGCCAACCAATCCAATGATGAATGTGGTCGACATTAAGGCTTGTGCCGCCATTGCTAAAAAGCACGGTCTACTTTTGGCCGTAGACAATACCTTTGCGACACCTTATTTACAACAACCCCTGAACTTGGGGGCTGATTTGGTCATGCACAGCGCCACGAAATACTTGGGGGGACACAGCGATGTGGTCATGGGCGCTCTTGTGGTCAGAGACCCTGAACTGGCCGAACGCCTTTACTTTATCCAAAACGCCAGCGGAGCAGTCTGCGGGCCTCAAGACAGTTTTTTGGTTCTGCGTGGCATTAAAACGCTCCATGTGCGCATGCAACGTCATTGCGAAAATGGCAGGGCAGTAGCAGAGTACTTAAGTCAGCACCCCGCTGTGCAACGCGTTTATTGGCCAGGGTTTAGCGATCACCCGAACCACGAGGTGGCCCGTGCACAAATGCGAGATTTTGGCGGGATGATTTCGTTTGTGACCAAAGGAGACGATTACCAAAAGGCCATTTCTATCGTTGAAAAATTGAAGGTCTTCACGTTGGCCGAAAGTCTTGGTGGGGTCGAGAGCTTAGCGGGTCATCCTGCGAGCATGACCCATGCCAGTATCCCTAAAGAGGAACGTGAGAAAACGGGCGTCGTGGACGCTTTGATTCGCTTGAGTGTTGGAATTGAAGACGCTGACGACCTCATTCAGGATTTGGCTCAAGCCTTGGGCTAATTCAAGTAGAAGACTCCGCCAAAATTGATCCAAAAAATCCAATCATTGGCTTTATTTTCAGGAACGGGAACACCGTTGCCTAATCCAAGTGCTTGCGTGTTATATTCCAATTGTGGATTCAAGCCGTCGACCCAATTTGAAAAGTAATACTGCCAGCGCCAATCCATCAAAAAATCTATAGATTTACTGATTTTATAGCGCGTTCCGGCACTGGTTACAATGCTCCAAGTGGAACCCCCGGCTTGTTGAAAGCCGTAGTAATATTTGTCCGGAGTCGTGATGGGCGTATTGAGATTTCCAAAATCACTGTAGGCATAGGGGTCAAAACCGACCCAATGCAAGCCAGCTGCGAAGTAGGGGGCCCAACTGGTGTCCTGCGCCATAAAGTCTCTGATGCTCCAAAGGTAATACTCGAGTTGAATGCCCACATCCAGAACGGTGCTGGATCCTTTCATGGCCCGTAACTGATCGGCGGTAAATGAGACTGCTTCAGGACCCACCCATTGTCCGTAGTGCTGAAAGTTAGTTTTGTGCAAGGTCAACTCAGTCCGAACTTTGAAGCGATCGTTGAAATAAGTATTAGGGTTATAACACTGACAGTCTGCACGATAAGCAAAATTCAAGTAGTGAGCCACCGCAAACCCCCAGCCGGTGTTCCCTATATTGGTCGCGAAATTTCCTCGTTGTCCGTAGTCTCCGTAAAAGGCCACAGGGCCCGCAGTGATCCCGAGTTCATTGGAAAACGCAATCGGTAAACCCCCAGCTCCCCCGTCTCTTTGGCCATAGGCTTGGGGCCAGGCCAAAATGAGTGTCAGAAGGACAATAAGTTTTAGCGGTTGGTTCATCAGACTGGGATTGAGATCTAGACCAAAGATATAAAAACATCACTTATGACAATGTCGGTCAAAACTCGACTGTTTTTACAAAAAAATGTGTAGAGATCAGCAGAAGTGATTTATATTTGCATAAACCAAAAATTAAACAACCGATTTTTGACAATTTCGCAAAAACAGCCTTGAAAAATCAAGATTGATTGTCAAATAATCAAAACTTCATAGCGATTACCTAATTCTAATTCTTTTTTTGTGAAACAATCGATTCAAGATTTTATTTCGCGCATCGCAGAAAGAAATCCTAATGAGCCTGAATTCATGCAGGCGGTGACTGAGGTGGCCGAGACGGTCATCCCATTTATTGAAGCCAATCCCAAATACCAAGGCCATCAATTATTGGAGCGCATGGTCGAGCCCGAGAGAACCATAATTTTTCGTGTTCCATGGACCGATGATCAAGGTAAAATACAGGTTAATCGAGGCTATCGGGTTCAATTCAATTCTGCCATCGGACCCTATAAAGGGGGCTTGAGATTTCACCCCACAGTTAATTTGAGCATATTAAAGTTCTTAGGCTTTGAGCAAATGTTTAAAAACAGCTTGACGACTTTGCCCTTGGGCGGCGGAAAGGGAGGAAGTGATTTTGACCCTAAAGGAAAGTCTGATGCTGAAGTCATGCGGTTTTGCCAAAGCTTTATGACTGAGCTTGCGCGCCATATCGGCCGAAATACCGATGTCCCTGCTGGTGACATTGGGGTAGGAAGTCGTGAAATCGGTTACTTGTTCGGACAGTACAAGCGCCTTCGTAACGAGTTTACTGGCGTCCTCACCGGCAAAGGGCTGAGTTATGGCGGATCTCTTATTCGACCTGAGGCTACTGGATATGGGAATGTCTATTTTGTCAAAAATATGCTGGCCACAAAGGGGCAGGATATGGCGGGTAAAACCGTGGTTGTCTCTGGTTCTGGAAATGTGGCACAATTTGCTGCTGAAAAGGCAACAGAGATGGGCGCTAAAGTTGTGGCGTTGTCCGATTCCTCAGGTTTTGTGCATGACCCAGAAGGCATTGATGCGGAAAAATTAGCCTTCATTAAAGAACTTAAAAATGTCAAACGCGGGCGAATTAGCGCCTATGCTGAAGCTTATCCGTCGGCAAAGTTTGTAGCTGGTGAGCGACCCTGGTCGGTGCCCTGTGATGTGGCTCTTCCTTGCGCCACTCAAAATGAATTAAACGAGGAACAAGCTCAAACATTGGTGGACAATGGCTGTATTTGTGTAGGAGAAGGCGCCAACATGCCTTGTACTCCAGAGGCCATCGCAGTCTTTCACAAGGCCAAAATTCTATTCAGCCCAGGGAAAGCGTCAAATGCTGGCGGTGTAGCAACTTCAGGACTTGAGATGTCTCAAAATTCGCTGCGCTTAAATTGGACCTCAGATGAGGTTAATGCCCGTCTTGAGCAAATCATGAATAACATTCATCAGGCATGTGTGACCTATGGGACCGATGATGACGGTTATGTGGACTATGTTCGAGGAGCCAACATTGCTGGTTTTGTCAAAATTGCTGAGGCCATGATGGCACAGGGAGTGGTTTAGTGGTACAGAATTTCTATTAAAAGGCCCAGGTAGGGCCTTTTTTTTTGACCCTTTGATTCTTCTTAAGGCCAGGGATTCTACAATAATTAGTTATTTTCGTGGTTCTTACTGAGTGCGTCTAGCGATGAGATATTGGATACTGGTTTTTTTGTTTTTCTGCGGTTTTTTAGCCCAAGCTCAATCCTATTCAGACGCTTGGAGGGGATTTTTTTCTTATACCAGCATTAAGGATGTGGCCTACGGGCCTGATCGTGTTTTTGTGGCTGCAGAAAATGCCGTTTATGTCTACAACATTTGGACGGGAGAGACCACAAGCGTTACGACCATTCAGGGGCTTTCAGGAGAGCCAATTACAGAGATTCACTACAGCGAGCAATACCAACTTTTGATGGTGGGACACGACAATGGACTCATTGAGATCATCCCAGAGGATGGTGATCAGGTGCTTCAAATTGTTGCAATATTGGATAAGCCAAGCATCCCCCCAAACATAAAGGCCATTAATGATTTTTATGAATATCAAGGCCAGGTCTATGTCTCCACGGACTTCGGGATATCGGTCTTTGACCTGAACATGAGAGAATTTGGCGACACCTATTACATCGGTCCCCAAGGCACCACAATTTCGGTGGTGCAAACCACTATTTTACCGCCGTATATTTATGCTGCAACGGCGCAAGACGGGGTGATTAAGGCCTTACTCGATGGCCCAGACCTGATAGACTATGCGTCCTGGTCGACAGTTACAGGTGGAGGTATAGTGGCCATTCAAACCTTAAATGAGGCCGTATATTTTGCTCGAACGAATCAAAGGGTGCTGCGTTTAACGCCTGAACCAGCCCAAATTATGGCAGATTTTGGCGCGGACCCAATTGTTGACATGAGGGTCAACGGCAATGTTTTGACCATTACTACAGAGAAGAGCATCAATACGTATGGTGGTGATTTTAGTCCATTAAATTCAGTGGTATTTCCTTCCGACATCGAAGATGTTTTTACCGTTGGGTTGGGCTTTGCCGATGAGATTTATGCGGGCACGCAATCCAATGGTCTGCTGAATCATATCAACGGCCAAAACCAATGGCAATCCATCGGGCCTAATGGCCCTTTACTCAACAGCCCTTTTTCAATTGACGCCACTGCTGGTCAGTTGTGGGTTGGTTTTGGAGAGGTTACGGTTAGTTTTAATCCATACCCTCTAGACTTTAGAGGCCTCAGTCAGTTTCAAAATGATAGTTGGAACAATGTCCAGGCCGATCAAATGTTTGGTGCGAGCGATATCGTTCACATGAAAATCAACCCCATGAATCCAGACCAGGTATTCGCGTCTTCCTTTCAATTTGGGTTGCTCAAATTGACACAAGGCGTGCCAGAAATCCTCTACGATGAGACCAACAGTACCCTCACTGCGCCTGCGGATAATCCCGCGGCTGGACTCAGAATTTACGGGTCTGATTTTGATCGTGACAATAATTTGTGGTTTGTTCAGGCCAAGGTTGATCAGGGCCTGTTAAGGTTGAGTCCCTCGGGCCAAATCGGAAAGATCGACCTCACAGGCATCATCAATCCGGCAGATGAATTGGCCTTGACTGACTTAAAGGTTAGTCGTGAGGGATATGTGTTTTTTGGATCGGCGCAAAATGGGTTAATTGGTTTTAATCCAAATGCCAACGCCTTCAATCGAATAACAGAGGGTGCGGGAAATGGCAACTTACCCTCAACCGATGTGCGAACTTTGGCCTTCGATAAAAACAATCGGCTTTGGATTGGTACGCGTGAAGGACTCAGGGTTTTATACAACACTACAGGGTTTTTTCAAAGTGGCAACAATGTTGAAGCTCAGCCCATCATCATCTTAGAAGAAGGGGTCCCTCAGGAGTTGCTTTTCCAACAGTCGGTTACGGACATTGAGGTCGATGGGTCAAATAACAAGTGGATTGCCACGGCCACCTCAGGGGTGTTTTATCTCTCGGCGAATGGCCAGGAAACCTTATTGAGATTTACTAAAGACAATTCACCTTTGCCCTCAAATAATGTTCAGGATATCGCTATAGATGGCGATTCCGGAAGGGTCTATTTTGCGACGACTAAAGGCCTAGTGGCCTTTGAGGGATCCGCGACAGAGTCCAGAGATGATTTGTCAAGCGCCTATGTCTACCCTAATCCTGTACGCCCAAATTTTCAGGGGCAGGTGACCATTGATGGATTGACCTCTGGAGCAAATGTCAAAATCACCGATATCGAAGGAAATTTGGTTTTTGAAACAAAAAGTCAAGGCGGTAGCGTTTTGTGGGACACCCGGGCATTTGGTCGCCATAGAGTTGCCTCAGGGGTTTATCTGGTGCTCATTACCTCACAAGATGCCTTTGAAACTAAGGTGCTAAAAATCATGATTGTTCGCTGATGAGGGTTAGTACTCGCGCTATAGTTCTCTCAACGGTTCGTTATGGTGAGGCCGATGTCATTGTAAAATTGCTCACGGCATCCTCTGGAGTTCGAAGTTATATGATTCGCGGACTGCAAAAATCTAAACGAGGGGCCTTTAGGCCAGCCATGTTCCAGCCCTTAACGCAATTACAAATTCAAGCCATTCATCGGGATAAGGGACAGTTAGAGCGGCTGGCTGAGGCCAAAGTGAGCCATCATTATTTAAGTCTACACTCGGACATCATCAAAAGTTCTATGGCCTTGTTTTTGGCAGAAATCATGAAGATGACCCTCCAAGAGCAAGAACCCAATCCAGGCTTGTTTGACTTTTTATCTGATGCGCTTATGGCCTTAGATGCAACAGGTTCACCGCTGAATTTTCATTTGAAAATTGTCCTGGAATTGCAACAATATCTTGGTTGTTATCCGGATTTTGAGCAGTCCCATTTGCCTTTTTTCAACTTAGAAGAGGGGGGATTTCAAGAGCATTCATCAGGGGTCACACGCAGCGGCCCCGTTATTGCAGATTTATCGACCTTGGCCAAGACTTCCTTTGGCAAACTAGAGCAATGGCAAACCAGTACAGGCCAACGCAGGGCGCTTCTAGATTTAATCATGGACTACATGCAACTGCACGCCACCGGATTCAAACGGCCCAAATCAATAGAGATTTATCGACAGGTTTTTGGCTGATCAGAAATGCCTTAGGCGCTGTTTCGACTGGCATTGATGTTTCCAAATAGCGATCGCATAACCATTTTCTCGTAAACGCTCAACTCAGAGACATCTGTTTTCTGACCCTGCAAGGTTTGGATCTTTCTTAAAGCGTATTGTTGAATGGTTAACAGCGGCAACACTATGCGTTCACGAACGCCGATTGAAGCCCGCATGGCTCTGGAGTCTTCCATGAGTTCATCCAGGCCAGAGACCTCTAAAACCAGGGCTTTTGAACGCAAATATTCCTGATGGATTAAAGTCCAGAATTCACCGTACTCTGGATCGTCTTTAAGGTATTGGGTTAGCGGGAAGAAGCTCTTGCTCAAACTCATCATGCTGTTCTCCATTAGGGTTCTAAAAAAGGCAGATTGTTGATATAGCGCTTTTAGATTGTCCATTTTGCCTTCGGCTTTAAGAGTCTCTAAAGCGATGCCTACCCCATAAAAGCCCGGTACGTTTTGCTTGAGTTGACTCCAACTGCCCACAAATGGAATGGCCCGAAGATCGCCAAAATTAAGCTCTTGACTTTTACCTCTTTTGGCTGGTCGGCTGCCAATATTTGTTTTGGCATAATACTTCAGGGTACTGATGTTTTCTAGATAAGGTAAAAATTTTGGATGGCGCTTAAAATCCTGATAAGCCGAATAACTCAAGTCTGCCAATTGTTCTAATATGAGCCTTTGGCTTTGGTCGATATTGGCTTGGTCAGGCGCAAAAATTTCATTGGCAATGCCAGAGCTGATCAATTGCTCCAAATTGAATTGACAAGAAGCGATTGTGCCAAAATTGGAGCTAATGGTTTGGCCTTGAATGGTTAATTGTACCTCTTCATGTTCTATGGTGTTCCCTAAAGAGGCATAAAACTGATGCGTTTTTCCTCCGCCTCTCGCTGGAGGACCGCCACGGCCATCAAAAAATAAGGCTGTAACCCCATGTCGGCGAGACACTTCAGTCAGGCGTTCTTTGGCTGTGTAAATGGCCCAATTCGCCATTAAATAGCCTCCGTCTTTAGTCCCGTCGCTAAAGCCAAGCATTATGGATTGACGCTTGTTTCTTCGATCTAGGTGTTTCTGATAATTCGGGTTGTTGTAGAGGGTTTCCATCACCACGTGGGCTTGTTTGAGATCGTCTATGGTCTCAAAAAGCGGGATGACATCGCATTCGGGTTCTTGCCAATCACATAGCCGAATCATGGCAAAGGCCTCCATAATGTTCACCACACTTCCGTTATTGCTGATGATATATCGCTGACATGCTTTAACACCATTTTGGGCCTGAATGGCTTTCATGGCATAAATAGAGGCTAAGGTTTGATGCCCGATCGGGTCCTTTATTTTATCTACCTCTAAAGCACCTTTGGCTTTACTGAGTACTTCTATTTTATCCTCATCGACTAGGCTGTCGTAATCTGGCGGAATAATTTTAGGATAGGCCTCAGAAATGGCATGGATCGCTTGGGAGTGTATTCTTGAATCTTGACGAATGTCTAAAGAGGCAAAGTAGCATCCAAAGAGCTGAATTTTATCAATTAGTTCATTAACCTTGGAGACAAATAAGCCCTCGTGCTGTTCGATTAGGATGGTTTTTAAGGCCAATAAATCCTTTAGAAACTCCTCTGTTCGATCACCGCTGACCGGGGTGATGTTGTTTAGCTCATCTGAGAGTTTTTGCTCCAGGGCAATCACCAGAGGTTCTGCCTCGGCAAATGTGATGCGTCGCTTCAACTTGCGCACATCACGGTGATAATTTTTTATCAGAGTACGTCGGAGTCTTTTGGCTACCTCAAGGGTGATTTCGGCAGTGACAAATGGATTCCCGTCTCGATCGCCTCCCGGCCAAAAGCCGAGGTTGATGAGCTCATTAGGTAAGGCCTCACCATCAAAAATATGTGTTTGGGTGTAGCGATATATGTTGTGTGCCGCGTGATAAAACACATGTTCTAAATACCAAATCAAACTCACGGCCTCGTCAAAGGGACTTGGTTTGGATTTCTTAAAAAATGGAGTTTTTCCCAATTGAGCCAACAAGAGTTCGATGTCTTCGAGATTATTTTCTTTGATGGCTTTGGCTAAGTCTGTGATGATGCCCAGCACTGAACCAGGATAGAATTGCGTGGGGTGTGCGGTAAGGACTGGGCGGACCTTAAAACGCTTGAGGTATTCTTTAAGGGCTTGTTTTTTATTTTTTTCTTGGGCTTCATCCTTGATGCTCCTCAAGGTGCCGCGCCCTTCTAGATTATTGATGATTGAAAAGGTGGCCTCCTCAATGGCGTCAAAGAGCACCACTTGACGTTCGATATACTGAATAAAATTAAACAGTAAATCCGTTTGCTCTGGATCATTGAATTCTGGCTTGTAGTGCTGAAAAAACTCCTCGACAATTTCAGTGGGATTCTTACCGGAGTCATATCCCGAAACACAAAGCTCCTGAAAGAGAGGCAACAGCACTCCAGTTTTTGAGATGGAGTCAAAGGGTAGGGTCATGAAAATGCTGTTGTAAATCTGATATTTTGACAGCACATGCTGGTTGAATCGCTCTTCTTTTGTGTGTTTCATAGCCTAGAAATGGAAGGCAAATTTAAGAATAAATGGCTAAAACAACAGAGGAATCAGAAAGTGGCTTAACAGCAGAATCATGATCAAACACATTGTATTTAGCCAAAATCCCGATCGAACCATTTGTGCCACGCTTACATGTCCACTGGCAAAAACGATGGCGTTGGGGGGTGTCGCCATCGGTAACATGAAAGCACAACTCGAGGCTAGGGTTACTGGGATAACCATGGACAACACCGGCATGTTTAGCCCAAGTGCGATTCCAGTAATCACAGGTAAAAATACAGTCACCAGGGCCACGTTACTCATGAGCTCGGTCAAGAATAAAACCATGGTGACCAAAGCGAAGAGGATTAAAACAGATGACCATTGGGCTTGTTGTTGCATGTAGACCTGAATGGCATCGATAAATCCGCCTTGGGCCAGTCCGTTTGCCAGGGCCAATCCGCCTCCAAATAAAATTAAGATGCCCCAGGGTAATCGCGCAGTATCGTCCCATTGTAGAACACAAGGAGTTTTACCCCATTCTACGGGAAAAACAAAGAGCGCCATGGCGCCAATCATCGCGATGTGGGTGTCGGTCAGGGCCAAGGTAGGCCACCAGGAATTTAGCTGTCCTCGCAAGACCCAGGCCAAAACCGTAAGGCTGAAAATGCTCAAAACAGCAGCTTCCTTTCTGGCAATGGGCCCCAGCGATTCAAGTTCTTGTTCGATGATTTGGTGAGCGCTCTCCAAACGCCCGAGATTACTCGGATAGGACCATCGAACAATAATGAAATAGGCAATCATGAGCAACAGGGCAGCAAAAGGAACCCCAAACATCATCCATTGAAAGAAACCGATATCGATTTGATATTGTTCGTTTAAAAAAGCGAGCATAACGCTGTTGGGCGGGGTGCCAATCAGTGTGGCCATGCCCCCGATGTTCGCCGCTGCTGCAATGCCCAGCATCAAGCTCAAGGCAAATCTTTTGAGTTTCTTCTTTTGTTTTTTGGTTCGTTTTTTAACCAAGTGGTAAACCGATAGGGCCATAGGGAGCATGACCACAGTACTCGCTGTATTTGAAATCCACATAGAGAGTAAGGCGGTGGCCAGCATGAAGCCCAAAACCACGCCGTTTGCTTTAGGCCCTGTTAAGCGCAATATGTGTAGGGCTATTCTTTTGTGTAAGGCCACTTTTTCAAGGGCAAGGGCAATCACAAATCCTCCAAAAAAGAGAAAGACTATAGGATTGGCATAGTGTGCGGTTACTGAGCTAATGCTGGCGATGCCGAGCAAGGGGAACAGCACGATGGGCAAAAGGGCCGTAATCGAAATCGAAACGGCCTCAGTAATCCACCAGAGTACCATCCAAAGACAGGCCGCGAGGATTTTGTCCATAAGCGGATCAAAAATAGGCTGCGGGCTAAGCAGGATTCCAATTGCGACTAAAGGCCCCAGGCATAGGGCAAGCATTCGTTTCATCAGACCGAATTTAAGTAATGATTTTTTAAATAAGAAACTGACTTGCTGAATGCGCGAAGGTTTAAAGAGAATCGCCCTGATTCACCCAACAGTACAGCAAGTGAGATGCCGCTAGATTTGAGCGCGTAGGGCTATGATCAAATTACGGCCAGCCGCTGAGATCCCTGAACTGTAAGTCCGGTAGCGTTGATCAGTTATGTTTTCAATTCCCGCAATGAGTTCAAAATTTGTCGCTAGGTTGTATTGCGCTTTGAGGTTAAGCGTGTGCCAAGCCGGGGAAAATGTTTTACCATTGGCATCTAGGGCATAGATTTCTGTTTTAGACCGCTCCTCTAGGGCCAATTCATCATGAGAAAATCCACCACTGTATTGTGTGTAGCCCTGAATCAGGAGTTTTTGTGCTTTAAACGAAAGTCGTGTCGCGCCAAACCAAGGGGCCGTATGGCGGGCGGGACTTTTAACCCCATCATCCATTTCTTCGGTGCCTTTTTGCCAATTTAAATCAGAGGTCAGGCCAAAACCTGATGGCAGTTTAACCTCAAGCCCTGTATGGAAGCCATAAACTTGAGCTTGAGCAGCATTTTGAATGGCTTGAACTCGACTTAGCGCTCCGTCGTAGGTAATTTCTGTGGCTCCGTTCAACGTGTAATCTCGTCGGATCATGGCGTTGTTGAGATGGGTAAAATAACCGCTAAAATCGAGCTTAACCCTTTTGTTGATCATGTGTGCAACGCCCAAATCCCAACTAATGGCGTATTCAGGTTTTAGATCGGGATTCGGCACCACGACGGACCCGGGTTCAGAGTCAAAAACTTTCCCGATGTCATCCACATTTGGCGCTCTAAATGCGGTGCCTAAGTTCGTCCTAAGATTCCAAGATGAAGAAGGCTGGTAGACCAGGCCAAAACTTCCTGTCAAGGCTTCGGTGTTCAGGGAGGTTGTCTCAAAGGGCAATGGATAAAAGCTGGTGTCGAATTCGGCTTTGAGACCAATGCCGTTATAGCGCAATCCAGCCTGAGTCATGAGCCGTTTGTTCCATTGATATTGCAGACTAATATAGGCCGCATAAGACAGCCAATCTGCCTGGGGATATCTCGAGGGGCCAGGGCTGCTCACACCGGTCATTATGTTTTTTTCCAAACCCTTAGAATCGACGTGATTCAACACCCATTCTAGGCCGTAAAACAAGCTGCTTTTGTCGCTCAGGGTCTTTCTAAAGTCCATGTTGGCGGAATAAGCGTTTACGCGTTCCTGACGATTTTCTTGTACGGGGTCATTGAAATGACGACTAATACGGCTTTCTTCGAAGTTTTGTAGGGCAAGACGTAGGGTCATTTCTGAAAAAAGTCCCCGTGATTTGTTGTGATGTGCCGTGAATTGATTCATCACCCATTTTTGTGGGCCGTAATCCCACTGACCGAACTGCGGCAAGCCTTCTGAAGTCCGCAGTTGTCTGTCATAACGACTAAAGGCGGAGGTTTGCGATAAGTGATGCGCAAAGCTGAAGTCCCAGCGATTATTGGGTTTGAAAAAGACTTTTTGCATCAGGTTACTTTGGTTATAGCCTGAAGGGACTTGACGATTTGGGTTGGGATTTGGCCTGATCAAATCTTGACCATTGACTTGGGTCACGTAAAATGGACGCAGGAAATCTTCAGGGCCATTTGTTCCTTGTCTTAAGTCTCCAAAATTGGTTCTTGTGAAACTGGTTGTCAAAGCCCATTTTTTGGCGCCAGCTTGTAGGTGGGCGTGAGCAGTTCGTTCAAAATTGGCAGAGGATAAGCGACTCATGGCAGCCCCTTTGACCACCCAGTCTTGGTCGGTTGAAAATTTCGCGCCTAGAGTTTCGAAACTCATGACCCCACCTATGGCATCGCTTCCATAGATCACAGCGTCTGGCCCCAGAAGCACCTCTGCACTTTGTAGGGATAAAGCGTCCAGTGAAATGACATTGTGGAGGTTCCCGCCACGAAAAATTGCCGTATTCATTCGCACACCGTCAACAGTGTATATGAGTCGATTGGTTGCGAACCCACGAATCATGGGACTGCCCCCGCCTTGTTGGCTTTTTTGAACAAAAACAACCCCTGAGTTCCCGAGTAAATCTGCAGCGGTTTGAGGATTGAGTAGGCTGACATCTTCTGCGTTAATACGCACGACCTTTAATGGACTTTTGTCTTTGGGCTGTCGCCATTTTGTCGCCGAGACAATGACCTGATCCAGTTGTGTGTCGTCTGGCTGAAGCGCAACTTGGTAATTGCGTTCTTTTAATTCAGACCGACTCATCACGATCAATTCATAGCCCAGAGCACGTATTGAGAAGATCGCATCCTGAGAAAACCCGTCAAGTGAAACCACCCCATTTGAATCAGTCCATCGGTAGGCCTTTGTCAAAGTATCTTGTACGGAGGCGTGAACCACAGGATGATCATCCCGAGGGCTGGTCAAATAAAGATTTTGACTCTGTAATGGGCACAAAGACAGCAGGGCCAAAAATGACAAGAAAAGACGCATCAATGACACTTATTTTAGAGGTTTAATGAGTTAGCGCTTGCCTAACCACAAAAACCATACCTTAAAATTCATTTGAGTCTTTTAAATGGAAAGTCTCTAAGGGTTTTTTATCGTTTGGATTAATGCATCCACAATTTCTGGATTCAAAAGCGTACTGGTATCTCCCAGATTGTCAAATTGTTTTTGAGCAATGTTTCGAAGAATTCGCCTCATGATTTTACCGCTTCTGGTTTTTGGTAAGCCTGGGGTAAAGACCATTTGATCCAATTTTGCAATGGGGCCTATTTGGGCCGCGATGGACGCATTGATCGCTCCCTTGAGGGCATCAGTCTGGTCGGGCGCGACTTCAGATTTTAGTATAATAAAGCCGAATAGGCTGTTTCCCTTTATGTCATGAGGGACCCCGATCACTGCACTCTCGGCGACCATTTCATGTTCGTTAATGGCGTCCTCAATCGGAGCGGTTCCCAGGTTATGGCCAGAGACGATGATTACATCATCTACCCTCCCGGTGATTCGATAATTCCCTAATTTATCTCGAATTGCCCCGTCTCCAGTCATGTATTTGTCCTTATGACGGCCAAAATAAGTGTCAATATAGCGTTGATGATCGCCCCAAATTGATCTTGCTATGGAGGGCCATGGATGTTTGATAAAGAGTAAACCTGAAGCCTCAGTCTCCGTGATTTCTTCACCTTCTTCGTCGAGTAATACAGCCTGGATTCCGGGCAATGGGAGTGTGGCATAAGTGGGAATTGCCTCTGTAATCCCGGGTAATGGCGCAATCATGACGCCTCCAGTTTCAGTTTGCCACCAGGTATCTACGATCGGCACTTTTTCTCGGCCAATATTTTTAAAGTACCACTGCCAGGCCTCTTCATTGATGGGTTCTCCGACTGTTCCCAATACTTTTAGACTGGATAAATCATAAGGTTTGACAAAGTCCAAAGATTCTTTGGCCAAAGCCCGAATGGCGGTTGGTGCCGTATAAAACTGATTGACTTTAAATTTTTCAATGATTGCCCAAAATCGCCCAAAATCAGGAAAAGAGGGGACGCCTTCGAACATCAGGGTGGTTGCCCCATTGGCCAGCGGACCATAGAGGATATAGCTGTGCCCGGTGATCCATCCAATATCTGCAGAACACCAATAGATGTCTCCAGGGTGATATTGGAAAACATTCTTAAAGGTAAACCCCGTGTAAACCATGTATCCCCCACAGGTATGGACCATACCTTTAGGTTTGCCAGTCGATCCCGAGGTATACAAAATAAATAAAGGATCCTCTGCATCCATAATTTCCGGAGCACACTCATCCTGGGCTTGTTCCAGTAAAGGCGCCAACCACAAATCCCGTTTTGGTTCCATGTTTACAGGCTCGTTGGTTCTGGCCACAACCAGTGTTCTGTTTACTCCAGGGCAGTCGTTTAAGGCCTCATCCACGATGGCCTTCAGATTGATCGTTTTGGCTCCTCGGTATCCACCGTCGCTGGTGACCACTATGGCACAGTCACAGTCATTGATTCTGGCAGCCAGAGCAGTAGACGAAAAGCCAGCGAAAACCACCGAATGCACTGCGCCGATTCGAGCACAAGCCAACACAGTGGTAGCCAATTCTGGAACCATGGGCAGGTAGATGCATACGCGATCTCCTTTTTTAACCCCTTGATCCTTGAGGACATTGGCCATTTTATTGACCGCTTTGGCCAAAGCGCCATAACTCAATTCTTGATGAGATTCTTCCGGGTTATTGGGCTCAAATATAATGGCCGTTCTCTCCGAATGCTGATTTAAGTGTCGGTCTAAAAGATTTTCAGTGATGTTCAGGGCCCCTTTTGAAAACCAAGCGACACGGCTGTTTTCTTGATCCCATTGAAATGTTTTTTCCCAAGGACGACGCCAAGAGAAATGTTCCTGAGCAATTTCATGCCAAAAGGTTTCGGGGTCTTTGATGCTTTTTTGGTAGGCCTGACGATAATCTTCAGGACTGCTGAGGTGGTAATGGCTCATGAAGTGTTTTTTTAAATTAACCGAAGGCTGCTTCTGTAAATTCCAAAGTTGACTTGATTTAACGACGATTTACGACCATTGAAGATACAAAAAATGAACAAGTGTGAATTTATAAATACAACGACCATTGATCGAAGTTAAACGTTTCAAATGGGGCTATTTTGATTTCGGCAACCGATGTTTGCAGGGTCAATCTGTCTATTGGCAGGCAACATTAACTGTTTAATCTTTAAAATTAGAAATTATGAGTACGTTAAGAAACAAAGTACAGTTGATCGGAAATTTAGGCAACGATCCAGAAATTGTAACGGTGTCCTCTGGCCGAAAACTCGCAAAGTTTTCAATGGCCACAAATGAGAATTACAAGAACAATAAAGGAGAACGCATGACGGACACGCAGTGGCATCATGTGGTTGCATGGGGAAAAACCGCTGAACTGATAGAACTGTATTTGGGCAAGGGAAAGGAAGTGGCAGTAGAAGGCAAATTAGTGACTCGGTCCTGGGATGATCCTCAGGGGCAGCGTCGTTTTGCGACAGAGGTCCATTGCCATACCTTACTCATGCTCTGAGCATTGACTTTAGGCAAGGACGAGCGATCGCCCTTGCCTTTTATTAAGTGTTCATGCCGTCTGCGCTGTTGCGGTCATGGTCTTGTTATGTCTTACGGATGCTCAATGGTTTATTGTCAGGCAATTATTACCTTTGCGCAAAATTAATTTTACGGAATGACCCAGAACGGTACTATAGAATTGATGGCCCCTGCGGGCAATTTTGAATCTCTTCAAGCAGCGATTGACAACGGTGCCGACTCTGTGTATTTTGGTGTTGACCAGTTAAACATGAGGGCTCGGGCAAGCATTAATTTTACCATCGAGGACTTGCCTGAAATCGTAAAAAGATGCCAAACGAAAAAGGTTCGGACTTATCTTACCCTCAACACCATTATTTACGATCATGACCTGTCCATTATCAAGACCTTGCTTGACGCGGCAAAAAAGGCAGGAATAACGGCGGTAATTGTTATGGATCAAGCGGTGATTGCTTATGCGCGTCAGATTGGGATGGAAATTCATATTTCGACCCAAATTAACATCACCAACATCGAGACGGTTAAGTTTTATGCCATGTTTGCCGACACCATGGTTATGAGTCGTGAATTGAGTTTGCGTCAGGTGAAAAAAATTGTGGATCAAATTCAGCGTGACGATGTTCGCGGCCCAAGTGGTCGGTTAGTGGAGGTTGAAATCTTTGGTCATGGTGCGCTGTGCATGGCGGTTTCTGGTAAATGCTATTTGAGTTTACACTCTCACAATTCATCGGCTAATCGCGGGGCCTGCAAGCAAAACTGTCGTAAAAAATATACCGTCATCGATCAGGAAAGTGGCTTTGAAATCGAACTCGATAACCAGTATATGATGTCCCCAAAGGACCTTTGCACTTTAGACTTTTTGGATCAGGTAATTGATACGGGCGTTAAGGTTTTAAAAATAGAAGGTAGAGGACGTGCCCCGGAATATGTGGCCAAGGTCATTCAGACGTATCGTGAAGCGATTGACGCTCATGCTTCAGGGAACTTCAACAAGGAGCGTGTAGCCCTTTGGATGAGCGAACTTGAAAAGGTTTATAATCGAGGATTTTGGAGCGGTTACTATCTGGGTCAAAAGCTCGGTGAATGGAGCGAGGCCAATGGATCGAAGGCCACTCAGAAAAAGGTCTATATCGGCAAGGGGGTCCATTTCTTTCCGAAGTCCAGTATTGGAGAGTTTAAAATAGAGGCGTACGATTTAAAAATAGGGGACACCTTATTCATACAGGGCCCTACAACCGGCGCCCAAGAATTGCAGCTGGAAGAAATGATGGTCAATGACCAGACAAAAGATACAGCCACAAAAGGAGACAGCATTACCCTGCCATTGCCCTTTCGCATTCGTCCTTCAGATAAATTATACAAGGTGGTAAAGACCGAATACGTCACTTCATAATCATTCGATATGGTTATCATTACCTTACAACGACAGAAGTGTATTGGCTGTAATTATTGCGTCGAATTGGCTCCTGAACAATTTCAAATGTCCAAGAAAGACGGTAAAAGTGTGTTGTTGCACGCCAAAGAAAAAAAGGGATTCTATACCCTGAAAACACCAGATCCTTCGGCTTTTGAACCGAGTCAAGAGGCGTCAAAGGCCTGTCCGGTGAACATTATCACCACAAAAAAAGTATGATCAGCGGACGGTAGCCCCACTCGGAATGGCGGCATCGGGAGCGAGAAAACTCAATTTACCCTCATCGTCTTCTGCCATAAGAATCATTCCTTGACTTAGGGTTCCTCGAATTTTTCGAGGTTCGAGATTCAGTAAAACACAAACTTTTTGTCCTACGATGTCTTCGGGCTTATAGTGTTCCGCTATGCCAGACACCACAGTACGCCGATCCACACCGACATCGACACTCAAGATTAATAGCTTGTTGGCTTTGGGCATTTTTTCAGCAGCCATAATGGTCCCTACACGCAGGTCCATTTTAGAGAAATCATCGAAATTGATTAAGTCTTTGACAGGGGTGCTTTGTGCCTCCATTGTGTGGTTGTTTGATTTGGTTTTTTCTAGTTTTTGGCGCTGAAGGTCCATTTCTTGATCTTCAATTTTTCTAAATAAAAGAGGGCTCTGTTCAATCTTATGGCCTTGCGGAAGGTAGGTGCTGTTGTTTGAGATTACTGTCCAGGATAAGGGTTTGTCCAGATGATTTAAGCCCAAGATGCTCTTGAGTTTGGCTGCGGTAAAGGGTAAAAATGGTTCGCTCAAAACAGCCAGTGCAGCCGCAATTTGTAGGGCGACATTCATAATGGTGGCTGTGCGTTCGGGGTCGCTTTTAATGAGTTTCCAGGGCTCGGCGTCCGCCAGGTATTTATTGCCAAGTCTCGCGACATTGATCAACGTCATTTGGGCCTCTCTGAACCGATAGCGCTCGAGTGAATCGGCAATGACGTCAGGATGCGCATTTAGCTGGTTAAGAACAGCCCTGTCTTCATCCAATAATTCTCCAGAGTCTGGCACGACACCCTGGTAATATTTTTGAGTCAATACCGTAACCCGATTGATGAAATTTCCGAAAATGGCCACCAGCTCGTTATTGTTACGGGCCTGAAAATCTGCCCAGGTGAAATCGTTGTCTTTCGTTTCAGGGGCATTGGCCGTAAGGGTATAACGCAACACATCCTGTTGACCAGGGAATTCCTTTAGGTATTCATGAAGCCATACCGCCCAATTGCGACTGGTCGAAATTTTATCCCCCTCTAGATTTAAAAATTCGTTTGCTGGCACATTGTCAGGCAAGATAAAGTCACCGTGGGCCTTGAGCATGCTTGGGAAAATGATGCAGTGAAAGACAATATTGTCTTTACCGATAAAATGGACCAATTTGGTTTCAGGGTCTTGCCAATATGGAGTCCAATCCCTGTTGTTTTTCTCGGCCCATTCTTTCGTGGCTGAGAGGTAACCAATAGGCGCGTCAAACCAGACATACAGGACTTTTCCTTCGGCGTTTTTAACAGGAACCGGGATGCCCCAACCTAAATCTCTGGTCACG
>Ga0181574_10001878_pt1 | contig 19411 bp, 16 predicted proteins | sample 101ome_24_FD_145600 | JGI IMG/M metagenome (GOLD analysis project Ga0181574, IMG submission 145600) | Coastal salt marsh microbial communities from the Groves Creek Marsh, Skidaway Island, Georgia - 101410AT metaG (spades assembly) | ecosystem: Environmental > Aquatic > Marine > Intertidal zone... | reverse complement strand
TAGTGGACCAAAGTCAATACCTGACGGGTGCGCTTTGAGTTTCTCGACGCTTAGGTTCCACTCTGACTCCTTGCCGTAGGGCCCGGCTTGAAGCGCCGCATCCACCACTTTATGGGGTGGTACGCGAGGCATCGGCTCAACCCCAAGTCGCTCGGCCAATCGGTCACCAAGCTCGGCAAAGATTTCCCAGTCATGCAGTGTGCCCTCTGGCTTTTCAAAGACAGCCGGCGTGTAGCGCGCTGTGTTTCGTATGGCGAGATTATGAAAAGCAAAATCGTAATTGTCGTGCTCGAGAGGGGAGGTGGGTGGCAAGATCACATCGGCGTGACGGGTAGTTTCGTTGAGTGCCGGATCGAGCGAGATCATAAAATCAAGCTCTTCAAATGCGTCATCGACTGCGCGACCATTCGGCGTCGAGAGCACCGGATTGCCGGCACCGGTAAACATCAACTTGATTTGACCCTCTCCGGGTGTGCGAATCTCATCAGCAAGTGCCGCGGCTGGAAGTTCGTAATTGAACTCAGGCAGCCCGCGTCTTCGACTGGCGAAGCGAGCGAAGCCGCCGCGACTGCTGTTCAGTACTTGGTCCATGGCGGGGCGGGTGAACAAACTACCTCCCGGTTTGTCGAGGTTGCCTGTGACTACGTTAATGACCTGAATAGTCCACTGACAAAGTGTTCCGTAAGCCTGAGTGCTGACACCCATGCGTCCGTAACAAATAGCCGCCTTGGCTGTCGCCATATCTCGCGCAATATTTTCAATATCGGAAGCATCAACGCCGGTGATGTTGGCAGCCCACTCAGAGGTCAGCGAGGCGACCGCAGTTTGAACCTTCTCGAGACCATCTGTGAACTCCGCTAAGGCGCCCAAAGCCGTTAGCTTGTCTCGAAATATGACGTGTAACAGCGCGAGGAGCAGTGCTGCATCTGTTCCGGGGCGTATGAAGTGATGCTCGCTGGCAAGCTCAGCTGTTTCTGTCCTGCGAGGATCAACTACCACCAGCTTTCCGCCACGGCTTGTTAGATCTTTTATCCGTTTTCGGACATCGGGTACCGTCCAGATACTGCCGTTTGATGCGAGTGGGTTGGCGCCGAGCATCAAAAAATAATCGGTGCGATCGATATCGGGAATCGGCATGAGCAGCATGTGGCCGTACAGCCACATAGAGACTAGATGGTGCGGCAATTGATCAACCGACGTGGCAGAGAAGCGATTGCGTGTCCGTATGTGGCGGAAGAGATTACGCTGATGCGTCATCATGCCGTAGTTGTGCGCTGATGGGTTTCCAAAATACGCACCAACCGCATCTACGCCGTGCTTTTGAATGGTTGAGGCTAAAGCATCGGCCGCAAGATCAAGGGCTTCCTCCCACTCGATCTCCACGTGTTCGTACACGCCAGCTTCGGACCGGATGCGCTTGAGCGGTTTTCTCAATCGGTCGGGATCTTCGTGGATATCTTGTAATGCCACCGCTTTGGGGCAGATATGTCCCCGACTCAATGGATCGTCTTTATCACCCCGTATATCGATGACCTTATCGGCTTCAGTTTTTATCACTAAGCCACACATGGCCTCACACAGATGGCAGACACGATGGTGAGTTTGAGTCGATGCAATAGTCACGGTTTGTTAGCCTCGGCGTTGGCGCTCGATACCCGCAGCGGGCGAGCAATGCATTATTTTTAATGAGCAAGAGTACATGACTTCAAGCTATTTTGGAGGCAGTGGTCTCTGTTTCAGAGACGGCATGCTAAGGCTGTAAATAAGCTCAAAGTGAGGCACACCCAACTCGCCTCTGCTGCATTCTCTTTCCCTTATTTCATGATTCTGTTTGCGAAAAGACCTTGTTGAAATCCCACTCATTTCGCTGACCAAGATAGAGCAAATAGGCACAAAGATAAGGTGCTCCTAAGAAAACGCCGCCGATGCCGAGCCCAATGCCATAAGGAGAAAATCGGTTACGCCAGGCAATCCAAGAGCCTGACATCAGCAAGAACATGAAAAAGTCGAGGTTGAACTGACCTTGCCAGTTCATCTGGCTCATCTCCCCAAAAAAGCTGGGAAGTAGCGCTAGCAGTCCATAATCAGCGATAACAGGAGCTGTATAAAGGACCACGGTAACAATGATACTTCCCAGAAATAATTTAACGCTCATGCGTTTTCCTCTTTTTATTTTTTTAGTCTGTATAAATAGTTGGTTCGCTTAGAAAATCCACAAAGGATTACTCGAGATGAACGAAGTAACGTGAAGCAGTTGACCTCAAAGCGGATGATAAAGACTCGTCTGTGGCTTCGTAAACCATTGGGCGCCTGTATCTGTCATGTAAAAATGATCTTCAAGACGAATACCGTATTGCCCCGGAATAACGATCATGGGTTCATTCGAAAAACACATGCCGATTGCCAGTGGTGTGTCGTCGCCTCTCACGAGATAAGGACCTTCGTGAATCTCAAGTCCAATACCGTGCCCTGTGCGATGAGGAAGACCCGGCAGTCGGTAATCTGGGCCTAGTCCATGCGCTTCTAATACAGCGCGAGCTGCTGCGTCTACATCACCACAGGGGCTACCCAGTTCTGCCGCATCGAAGGCAGCTGCCTGCGCTTCTTTCTCGAGGTCCCACAGAGCCTCAATCTTTGAGTCTTGCTTATCTATGGCATAGGTGCGTGTAATGTCTGAGTGATAGCCATCGATCGTGCAGCCGGTATCAATGAGTATCAGCTCGCCCTTTTGCAGGACCGGATCGCCCTGAACGCCGTGCGGGTGAGATGTTCCCTCGCCAAATTGCACAGCACAGAAAAAGCTGCCGTTATCAGCACCGCCCGCTCGATGCAGTTGATCGATTTTAGCGATGACCTCGCTCATCTGGAGCCCAGGGCGTATCCATTCGAAGGTCTGATGATGTACCTGCAAGGTGAGGGACTTAGCGGCCTGGAGTAGCGCAAGTTCTGTTGCGGACTTTTGCCCCCTTAGCGATTGGAATAGCTCGCCAGCCGACGTCAGTGTCGACTGTGTTGCTCTTGAAAGCGCATGAACCTGCCCGAACGAGCAGTTTGGATCCACGCCGATCCTCGAGAATGAGCCCTCGGCTAAAACGTTGGCAACGGCCTGTCTTGGGTCCTCATGTTCTTCCCACCAAACACAGTCAGCGGGTGAGGAGAGGGCTGCCAGCAATGCCGTGTCCTCAAACTTAGGGCAAACAAATACAACGGCACTTTCTGATACGACAGCACAGACCAAGCGCTCGGTTTCGCGCCATGTCAGCCCGAAAAAATAACGCATATTGGCGCCTGGCGTTACGATGACTGCGTCAAGCTCATGTGAGGCCATGCTCGCTTGCAAGCGTGCCAAACGCTGCCGCCGCTCGTCTTCAGTAATGGGTTTTAATTGAGTGGTCAGTGACACTTCACGCCTCGTTTGTTTTTGGTCTATCGCGGGCCATTGGTCCAAAGATTAACCTCAACTGAGGACGATAAACAGCTTCACAGTAGAGCAAAGTAATGGAGCGTTTTGCCATAGTAATTATGAGAAAAAACTTGGAGATAAAAAGTAGGGACTTGCCCGCACTTTTTGTCATATGCGCAACAAAAAAAGCAGCGGCGCGCGCCACTGCTTTTTCGAAGATATGGTAGCTACGGGTGGACTTGAACCACCGACCCCAGCATTATGAATACACTTCTCCGTGACCTGAGTTATATATTTTAGTTATGATATCAACAGGTTAGTGTGAACTAACTTCAGAATACCTTCCAAAATATCGTTCCCCATTCGTTCCCCGTTTTCCTGATTTTCGTACCCAGTATCAGTTCGATCCGCAGGTAAGACTTATGTTCATGTGAACAAAAGTCGTGATTCATATCCTCGTCTGGGTGAATTGTTGAAAACTTTTGGTGAAAACGAAATGCGTTTGACGATTAGTTGGTAAACAGAGCCCGTGGAGATCACGCTTGATCCTATGTCTCTCATCACCAGCGTGGGGTGCGGTAAGAGGAGTAAGTTACTGACCTAGATTGTTTGCAGTTTTTTGGGAAGCGTCATGGTTAGACATTTCAACTTTTGTTCCGTGGAACAAAAGTTGTGGTGCTTTTTAATCGTGTACACTGTTGCTTGTATTCAGTAACCGAGAATGGCTCACTCAACCTTCGATACATGGCAGTTGCGAGGTCAGTCAGAGGAGTCAGATGTTTACGCAAGTGAGAACCCTTCCAATCATTGGTTTAGCGTGGGTAGTGGCTACTCTCGTATTCTTTACCACGCAAACGGGTTTATCTGCTGTACCCCCGATAGCAGTGGATGCTCTGTCGAGTCTTTTTTTAACTTACTTTCCAGTACTAGCTCTGTGCGTGTTTTTGCTGTTGTATTTGACACGCAGTAGAGACGTATTTGATTGGGAAACCCTTTATGCGCTGAATAGAGCAAAAGCAGGAATCGAGGTGCTCGCCGCATTTGTTTATCTGTTGGTGACGCAATTAGTCCTTGGATTGTTCTTCGATGTTGGACTTCATTTTCCCGGACCTCATGTGTATGAGTCAGGGAGTTTTGCTTATCAACATGTGTTGGTTTGGGCGCTGGTTAACACCTTAGTTTACGTGCTAGTACCTCTGCTTTGGCTTCGTGGGCAGGGACTAAATCTTGTGGAGTTCATGCGAGCCCTTCAGTGGCGAAGGAATATTTGGATTTTGATCGCATTTTGGGCTCTCGACTTTTTTGGACCCATTATTGGGGGTGTCCCTTTTTTCTCCCTCACTGCCGAGCAATACCTCGTAGGTATCCCAACCAGTATTCTGGTCAACACCTTTGGTGCAGGACTACCAGTAGTCATTTTGATGCACGTCGTTGTCATCCCCCGGTTAATGCTGATTTACGAGAGCAAACTTGTGGTCATCTCAATCGCAGGATTGTTTTATGCGATCTTCAGTTTGTTCGATCCGGGTGTTGATTACAGTACCTTAAATATGGCGACTCTTAGTGTGACTTACATTGTGATGACGCAAATGCTGGTCGGTATGGGAAAGGCGACGTTCACGGTAGTTACGGCTAACCCATTTATCCACTTTGCCACATTGCATGTACTCAGTGCGAGGGTGCCCTTCGATACTGCGATGTATGCGGAGATTTTCAAAAACCTTGCGTGACACAGTTTGTTTATTTGCTCTCTGTGTCCCCAATCGTTCCCCACTTTATTTTCGTTCCCCAGAAACGAAAAAATCAGCAACCTAAGTCACTGATTCTTTCTAAGAAAATGGTAGCTACGGGTGGACTTGAACCACCGACCCCAGCATTATGAATGCTGTGCTCTAACCAGCTGAGCTACGTAGCCACGAGCGCGCGTAGTGTGTCGATAAATGGTGCACAGGTCAATTCCCTGGTACCTCATTTCACTACTTTTTCTCTTTACTGAGTGCTACTACTTCCAGGTATCCGCACTCAGGTCAGACGTTGAATCGGAAGTGAATTATATCGCCATCTGCGACCGTATATTCCTTGCCTTCAAGACGCCATTTGCCGGCCTCTTTAGCGCCCGACTCACCCTGGTAGGTAATAAAGTCGTCGTAAGCGACCACTTCGGCGCGAATGAACCCTTTTTGAAAGTCTGTGTGGATAACGCCTGCGGCTTCCGGCGCTGTCGCGCCCACTTTAATCGTCCAAGCGCGCACTTCCTTTGGACCAGCTGTAAAGTAGGTCTGAAGATTCAGCAACGCATAACCTGCGCGAATCGTTCGATCGAGACCTGACTCTTCCATTCCCATATCAGCGAGGAACTCGAGCTTCTCATCATCTTCGAGCTCAGAAATCTCTGACTCCAGCTTGTTGCAAATAGCGACTACTCCAGCCCCCTCACTCGCTGCATAGTTGCTGACAGCATCTAGGTGAGGGTTATCTTCGAATCCATCCTCCGCCACGTTAGCGATGTACATCGTCGGCTTCGTGGTTAACAGGTGCATGGTCTTAACAAGGGCCTGTTCATTGTCATCGAGTTCTAAAGCTCGCACCGGTAGTGCCTCGTTGAGGTGTGGCAGCAACTTGTCTTCCAATAGTGATTTGGTTGCCACAGCGATTTTGTCGCCACTTTTGGCCGTCCGCACAACGCGCTGAAGTTGCTTTTCACAGCTTTCGAGATCAGCGAGCGCGAGTTCGGTGTTAATCGTTTCAATATCGGCCAGCGGATCGATCTGGTTAGCGACATGGATGACGTTCGGATCCTCAAAGCAACGCACAACATGTGCGATCGCGTCAGTCTCTCGAATATTGGCAAGGAACTGATTGCCCAGTCCTTCACCTTTTGAGGCGCCGGCAACCAGTCCAGCGATATCAACGAATTCCATTGTTGCGGGAATAGAGCGCTCGGGCTTAACGAGACCTTCAATAGCGTCTTGCCGGGGGTCGGGCACCGACACAACGCCTGCATTTGGTTCGATGGTGCAGAACGGGAAGTTCTCTGCATCGATACCTGCCTTTGTTAGCGCATTAAATAGGGTCGACTTTCCTACATTAGGTAACCCGACAATGCCGCATTTGATGCCCATATGGAGGCTCCTTACAAATCTTCTTTCGTCTTGTCACTGCTGTGAAGACGTGTCATGGCTTTCACGTCCTCGCCGTCGAGAAGCAGTGGTAAAGCGCTGAGTGACTCATCGATTGAGAGATCAATCAGTCCCTGTTCAGCTTGGGAGGCTTTGCTTAACACCCAGCCTGAGACCTTGCTCGCTTGCCCGGGGTGGCCGATGCCAACCCTTAATCGCCAGAAGGCCTTGGACCCCCCAATGGCGGGAATGATGTCCCGAAGACCGTTATGACCCCCGTGACCACCGTCAAATTTGAAACGGCTAGCACCGGGTGGCATGGCGAGCTCGTCATGCGCAATGAGGATCTGTTCAGGGGCGATCTGAAAATACTTGGCCGCCAAGCCTACGGCTTTACCACTGTGGTTCATGTACGTGTCAGGAATCATCAGACGCAGATCGTGTCCCGCCACAGTGCCTCTGCCCAGTCGTCCAGCTACCTTTTTCTCTAACTTGAGCTCGATACCGTTCTGTTTTGCGAGTGCAGAAACGAAATCGGCACCCGCATTGTGGCGGGTGCCGATATATTTTTCGCCAGGATTACCCAGACCGACAATCAGTCGAATACTGGGCATGGCAATTAGCTCTCGTCGCCGGCGTCTTCGCTTGGTGCATCATCAGTTGACTCAGCGTCATCCACCTCGTCCTCAGTATCGTCAGCACCTTTGCCTCCTCGTGGCGCCAGTACACTGGCTACACCGATATCGCGGTCATCGCCCAACGCCAGCGCTGTAGACGTAACACCCTCGGGCAACTTCAAATCAGAGAGGTGAACAATCTCGCCTACCTGCACTTGCCCCATATCTACCTCGATAAACTCTGGAAGATCGGCTGGCAGCGCAAGCACCTCTACCTCATTTACCGTGTGCTGAATTCGACCGCCACCAAGCTTCACACCCACACAGGTGTCTTCGTTGATGAAGTGAAGAGGAATAGAGACTTTAATGGCCTTGTTCTCCTCGACTCGGAAAAAGTCAGCGTGCATCGGGAAGTCCTTTGCAGGGTGACGCTGAAGTGCTTTCAGAATCGCTTTCTCTTTTTTGCCATCGTAAGCCACTTCGATAATCGCGGAGTAAAACGCCTCTTTCTCAAGGTGCTTTTCGAGATCCTTGCGGATCAGCGATAGGCTTACCGGGGCACTGTCACCCCCATAAATGATGGCGGGTACTTTTGCTTCGAGTCGGCGAAGGCGGCGGCTCGCACCTTTCCCTTCATCGCTACGAAGCTCGGCTTCTACTACAAAAGTGTCAGACATGGTCTGTCTCCTTTGAAAAACACCCATGAACTTGCGACCGGTTCAGAGGTGGGTGGGTTTACGCTGTTTAGGAATCAAACAGCGCGCTAATAGATTCTTCGTTACTGACGCGTCGGATAGATTCCGCTAGGAGGTCAGCAATTGTTAGCTGGCGAATTTTCTTCATGCTTTTCGCTTCGTCGCTCAGCGGAATGGTGTCTGTTACGACCAATTCATCCAACTCGGAATTGCGCACGTTCTCGAGCGCCTTTCCAGATAATACGGCGTGCGTGCAGTAAGCGACGACTTTTGTCGCGCCACGCTCTTTGAGGGCGTTTGCGGCGGAGCAAAGTGTCCCGGCTGTATCGACCATGTCATCAACCATAATCGCGGTGCGACCTTCGACATCACCGATGAGGTTCATGACCTCAGACTCGTTCGCTCTCGGGCGGCGTTTATCGATGATCGCCAGGTCGGCATCATCCAGTTGTTTTGCGATAGCCCTCGCACGAACAACACCGCCGATGTCGGGTGACACCACAACCACATCCTTGAAGTTACTCGCGACAATGTCGTCATTCAAAATCGGCGAGCCGTAGACGTTATCTACTGGGCAGGTAAAGAAGCCCTGAATCTGCTCGGCATGCAGATCGACCGTGAGAACACGATCGACGCCCACACTAACCATCATGTCCGCAACAACTTTTGATGAAATGGGTACTCGGGCAGATCGCACCCGACGATCCTGGCGTGCGTAACCGAAGTAGGGCACAACCGCTGTGATTCGACTTGCCGATGCGCGCCGGAGTGCATCAATGATGAGCAGCAGCTCCATCAGGTTATCGTTGGTCGGCTCACACGTGCTTTGCAGCACGAATACGTCTTTACCACGAACGTTCTCGTTAAGCTCGACGGTCACCTCACCGTCGGAGAACTTATCGACCTTCGCACTACCTAGTTCAAGGTACAGTCGACTCGCGACCTTCTTAGCGAGATCACGGTTCGAGTTACCGGTAAAAACCATCATTTTCGAAGACATGCGAGGCGTCCTGCGAGCAGAAAATGGCTGGGGCGGGAGGATTCGAACCTCCGAATGGCGGGATCAAAACCCGCTGCCTTGCCGCTTGGCGACGCCCCAATAATTGTTTGTGCTACACCACTGTGAAGCGATTAATTCCCTTGGCAACGAAAACACTAAACTCGCCTTTTGCAGCCTCAGCAACGCGCTCAGCTTCTGCTTGCGATTGGAAGCTGGCAAACACACATGCGCCGCTCCCCGTCATCATTGCCGAACCGTGGTTAGACAACCATTTTATGGCTGTGCTCACCTGCTCGTATCTGCTTTCCACAACGGGTTGCAGATCGTTACGAACCGGCCCTTCAAAAAAGGCCGACACTGTAATTGGCGGAGTATTGCGTGTCAATTCTGGAGCACCGAAGATTTCTTGTGTTGAGACATGACAATCAGGGTAAATAATCACAAACCAGCGTGCCGGGAGCTCGAGTGGCGTCAGTTCATCGCCAATACCCTCCGCCCATGCTGATCTGCTCCTCACAAAAACGGGAACGTCAGCGCCTAACGCGGCGCCCTTTATAGCGAGTTCGTCAACGCTGTGGCCTAGATCAAACAGGTGGTTCAGCGCCAAGAGCGTGACTGCCGCATTGGAACTGCCGCCACCAAGGCCGCCACCCATCGGAATGACCTTGTCAATACTAATGGCTATACCGCGGTCCTCAGGCAGCCCTAATGATGACGCCGCACGGAAAATGAGATTGTCCTCACTCGGTATGCCTGCCACAGGTGGATTTAGCTCAATACCGGGCATGTCGGTTATCTCAAAGCGCATCCGATCACCCCAATCCAGTAACTGAAATGCAGTTTGAAGCTCGTGATAACCATTGGGTCGTTGGCCAGTCACATGGAGGAAGAGGTTCAGTTTTGCGGGACTGAGCGCTTCAATCACTTGTCTACTCACTGCTGCCGACATCCCATTGGTTAATCATGATCTTGAGGCCGTAATCGCCAAAACGGACACGCAACACCTCTGGCGTTGCGTACTGTGCGGAGGTGGACCAGCGAATAACCTCGCTGGTAACGCGATTATTTGAAGACTTTGCACCGGTCATCAGTCGCGCAATATCGCTCGGTAGGCTGGATAATACAGCAGCGAGCGGTTCTTCTAGAGTGTTGGCGGATAGGAGGATCCGCTGCCCTTGGGTGTTTTCTTGGTAGTATTCGTCGGAGTCCTTAACCAAGACGATAGATCGAAGGCCCAAGCTGTCACTGAGCTCAACACGGTCATGCTCTTCCGACAGATGAGACCAAATAAATCTGAGCGTTTGCCGCTCGTTCTTGCTGGAAACCAACATTTTGCCGCGTGCTTGCCATGGGTTCATATCAATCAGTGGCGTGAGGTCATCCGTGGGTCGTTCTACGGTGGTTTGAAGGCAACCCGACAGAAGAGTGGTAAGCAGGCCGTAAACGAGTGCTCTAAACAGCATGATCACTCAGGAAGGGGAATAGCGAGCCGGCTCGCTGTCTCACGAAGATGTTCATTGTTGGGTGAGGCGCGCCATTGATTCGCGATGAGGTCTCTCGCTTCGACCTCTCGTCCCTGCGTCCACAAAAGTTCAATCAAATGCGCTGCCACCTCAGGATCCGGGTATTGCTTATAAGCTTCCTTGAGCAAGAGTTCTGCTTGGCGATCCTTACCCAGTTTGAAGTAAACCCATCCAAGGCTGTCGATGATGGCCGGATTGCGCGGATCCTTGGAAATGGCCTCCTCGAGCAATCCCGCTGCCTCTTGAAAGCGATCCGTATTGTTCGTTAGCGCATAGCCGAGCGCATTAAGCGCATTAGCATCTCCCGGATTGAGGTTCAGTATTTGTCGGTAATCGGCTTCAGCGAGATCAAAGAAGCCTGCCCGCTCTCGAAAAATAGCTCTAGCGAAGAGAAGGCGGGTCGAGGCCGGGAAGGCAGTGATACCCCGGCTGAGCACCGACTCAGTCTCAATCGATCCCAAGGTCTGCAGCGTTTCGGCATGCAATACAAAATTGAGCTCTGCGCCGTCAGCGTGTACTTGTCGGTGCTGTTCAAAAAAGGCGTTGGCTGCTCCAATGTCACCTTGTGATACTAAGATGGCGGCAGCCTCCTGAAGCGCTCTCGCATAATTGGTAGAGGGTCCAACTGCGCCAAGCGCCTTAAGGGCACCCGACACATCCTCGAGTTGTATCAGGGCGAGTGCTTTGAAGAACTGGGCGTCATTCGCGCGCTGCCCGGAGGAGAGTGCTCGATCAAGATGTGGCAGGGCCGACGTTGCATCGGATAACTCGATATCCAGCACTGCAGCGCCTATCAGATGATCAACGGTTGCCGCTGGATCAGCGACCAACACATCAAATTGCGCTTTGGCCTCTGTCAGTTTTTGTTTGCCTAGCAAATAGCGCGCGTATTGGTAGCGAAGTAAGCTGCTGTTCGTCGCTTCAATGGCCTGTAGTAAGGGATCGAAGGCATCCGGATCATTGGCTTGCGAGAGGATTTCCGTCAGCAGTAGTGTCCCACGCTCGTGAAATGCCTCGATGGTGAAAAGCTCATCCAGCTTCGTCACTGCACCATCGCTGTTTCCCTCGCGCCACTCCAGTAATGCGATGGCAAATAAACTCCGAGCATCCTTCGGATAGTCTGATTCAAGCGTTTCTAGTAGGTTACGCGTCGCAGTCTGAGTCTCGGGAGTTTGACCGCCATAGTTGTTAAGCAATGCAGCTGGGTTGATATCGGATCCGGCGTCGAATGCGCGTCTGGAGTAAGTTAGTGCACGGGCGATATCACCGCGCTCTATGAATACGGCGGCGGCAAGTGTGGCCGCGCTTCCATCACTGGGATCGAGGTCGGATACGCGAACAGCCATTTCCAGCGTTGCATCAGGTTTGCGAATGTATTGCGCTAGTTGAAGTGCGCGTCGAGCAATCGCCGGGTCAGGGATCGCCTGACTCGCCGTCATAAGGTGCATCAGCCCTTCATCCAGATTGCGCTCTCTGATGGCGAACTCTGCCTGAAGCAGTGTCGATAACTGTTCACCAGGTATATCAGCGTAAGGGTGGCTGGGTTCTACCTTGGCCACTGCCGGTACAGCTTGTTCAGTCTCCAATGGGCTTTCGGCAGGATCCACGCTCGCGCAACCAGACAGCGTGATTGCCAGGAGTCCAAGGATGTAATGAAGCGATCGCATGGCGCGTATGATGACACACCCGACGAAATCGGCACACGCCCTCTCGAAACCCTATTTGTCTGGTATGATTCTCATCTGTGTAGATAGCGATTGACAGTTATGCCGTCAAACTTGGTTGTCATAGGGGTAAATCACGACTCTGCGTCCGTAGCGGTGCGAGAGCGTGTGGCCTTTGCGCCTGAGTGTGTGCCCGAGGCGATTTCCGAACTGATGGCGGAGACTCGCCTGAGCGAGGGTGTCATCCTGAGTACCTGCAATCGCACAGAAATCTACGGCTGGTTTGGGACCGAAGGTCAAGCGGCGCTGGCGGGTGATGAAGTTATCGCCTGGTTAGCCAAGTATCACGCGATTGCACTGGCCGATCTCGCTACCTGTACTTACCGGAGTCACGGCATTGCAGGGCTTACTCACCTTGTTCGAGTTGCCGCGGGGCTTAATTCCATGGTCCTGGGTGAACCGCAAATTTTTGGTCAAATTAAATCGGCGTTTGCAGTATCGCAGGAGAGCGGTGGAATTGGCGACTCGCTGAGCAAGCTATTCCCCGAAGCCTTCAGGCTCGCAAAACGCGTCCGAACCGATACGGCGATAGGGGAGAACCCGGTGTCAGTGGCTTACGCGGCCGTGGATCTCGCCGGTCGAATATTTTCAGACCTTTCAAATCGCACAGCGTTACTGCTCGGTGCAGGCGAAACTATCGAGTTAGTGGCTCGGCATCTGAATGAAGCGGGCTTGGGTAAGTTGATTGTGGCCAACCGGACACTTAAACGAGCAGAAACGCTGGCAGACCAGTTCGGTGCTGAAGCGATTCTTCTTGCCGACGTCACTGAGCGGTTGCCCAGCGCCGATATTGTGATTAGCTCGACCGCGAGCCAGCTCCCCATCTTGGGGAAGGGCGCAGTCGAGGAGGCGATCAAGGCGCGGCGATACCGTCCGGCTCTATTGATCGACCTGGCCGTGCCTCGAGACATCGAGCCGCAGGTAGCCTCTCTGTCGGATGTTTATCTGTACACAGTGGATGATTTGCGTGACGTCGTCGAAGAGAATGTTCGATTGCGAAGCCATGAGGCCAATAAGGCCGACAAAATCGTCGAAGAGGGCGTGGTCGAGGTTGAAGCCACATGGTTGCAGCGTGCCTCGGCGGATGTTGTGAGGAATTATCGCGAATCCGCAATGGCCATTCAGCAGGCAGAACTTGAGCGCGCGTTGAAGGCACTGGAGGGCGGTAAATCACCGGAAGAGGTGATGACTCGATTGTCGCGTGATCTCACCAACAAGCTTATCCACGCGCCGACAGCGGGTCTCAAGCAGATCGCAAAGGAAGGCGATCGTGTTAATGTCTCGCGTGCAGCAGAGTTACTCGGCGTGCCCGCATCCATCCCATCAGACGGCTCGTCGACCCTACAATAGTTCGATAAGGGCAGTTTATTGTGAAGACGTCGCTTGTTACCAAGCTCGAATCGCTATGTGATCGTCATGAAGAGGTGGCGGCTTTACTTGCGGACGCCGAGACTGCGTCAGATCCCAACAAATTCCGCGCTTTGTCACAGGAGTATGCTCAACTCGATGACGTGGTGAAGGTCTACGATGGGTACCGCCGGGCGAAGGATGATCTGGCTGAAGCAAAGTTGATGCTCGAAGACAGTGACCCCGACGTGCGAGAGATGGGCGAAGAGGAAATTGGTGCGGCTGAGAGCCTCATAAGCTCTGCTGAAGCCGAGCTGCAAGTATTAATGCTGCCCAAGGACCCCAAAGACAAAAGTAATGTGTTTCTCGAGATTCGTGCGGGTACCGGCGGTGACGAAGCAGCCATTTTTTCCGGTGACTTGTTTCGCATGTATAGCCGCTATGCAGAGAATAAGCGTTGGTCGGTTGAAGTTATCTCAGAACGCCCCGGCGAACACGGTGGGTATAAGGAATTAATCACGCGGGTTGCGGGCGAGGCTGTTTACGCGCATCTCAAGTTCGAATCCGGCGCTCACCGAGTGCAACGTGTACCTGAGACAGAGTCTCAGGGTCGGATTCATACGTCTGCATGCACGGTCGCTGTGATGGCGGAACCTGACGAGGTAGAGGAAGTGGAAATTCGCAAAGAAGATTTGCGGGTCGATACCTACCGTTCTTCTGGCGCAGGCGGTCAGCACGTCAATACAACGGACTCGGCGGTTCGTTTGACACACATTCCCACGGGTATCGTGGTGGAGTGTCAAGATGAGCGCTCACAGCACAAAAACCGAGCTCGAGCGATGTCGCTATTACAAGCCAAACTGGCCTCGGCAAGTGAGCAACAGCTTGCGGCTGAGCAGGCGGAAGAGCGACGAAACCTGGTGGGTACGGGCGATCGCTCGGACCGTATTCGAACGTATAACTACCCTCAGGGGCGCGTGACTGACCATCGGATTAATCTCACGTTGTACAAACTCGTCGAAGTGGTCGAGGGTGACCTAGACGCCGTTATTCAACCGTTGCGTCAGGAACATCAGGCAGACCTGCTCGCCGCCCTAGGCGAAGAGTGAAGACCGTGGTGAGGTCTGTGGTGAAAGCCATGGCGAGGACTACAGTAATTTCCGTAATGACCGCTTTTGTGAAGAGCAACCCGCGCGGTGCCAGCCAGTGAAACTCATTCAATGAAAGTCAAAGAAGCGCTACGCGCCTTTGGCACCGACTACCGCGATGCGGAGTTGCTGCTACTGCACTCTTTAGGTAGGGACGATCGAAGCTGGCTGATTGCTCACGACCATGATGAGTTGCCGACAGATGTGATCGCGACGTTCTCTTCATTATCTGATGAGCGGCTTAGAGGGATGCCTTTGGCGTACCTGTTGGGTCATCGAGAGTTTTGGTCGCTGAAACTTAAAGTCACGCGCGATGTGCTCATTCCTCGACCTGAGACGGAGTTGCTCGTGGCGTGGGCTGTGGAACTCGCATCTCAATATGACCTGCAGTCAATGCTCGACCTGGGTACCGGAAGCGGAGCCATAGCGCTTGCAGTCAAGCACGACTTGCCTCATCTGACGGTAACCGCCAGCGATGTCAGTGGATCGGCATTGCGCGTTGCCCGGGAGAATGCGGAGGATTTAGGTCTACCCGTTGAGTTTGTTGAATCCAGTTGGTTTGGTGCCCTAGCTCATAGACGCTGGGCTCTGATCGCATCAAACCCGCCTTATGTCGCGGCTGATGATGATCATCTAAAGGACGGGGATTTACGATTTGAGCCCAGCACAGCCCTGACCGACGGAGGAGATGGGCTGTCGTCGATTCGGGAGATAGCGTCCAACGCGCCTAATCACTTGGAGGCCGGTGGTTGGCTTTTGATCGAGCACGGTTATGATCAGGCAGCGGATGTCCGGTCGATCCTCGAACTGAATGGGTTTTCAAAGGTAAGCCTTCGGCATGATCTAGCCGGCCGGCCCCGAGTAACAGGAGGGTGTTGGCAATGTTGAATGACGAGTTGCTGGAGCGCTACTCGCGGCAAATTCTGCTGCCAGAAATCGATCTGGCGGGTCAGGAAAACATTCGGCGAGGCTCAGTGCTAGTCGTTGGCTGTGGCGGTTTAGGGTCAATGGTAGCTCTGTTCCTTGCGGGTGCAGGCGTCGGTAACTTGACCTTGGTCGATGCGGACAGCGTTGAGCTGAGCAATCTCCATCGTCAGCTGGCCTTTCGCGAGAGCGATATTGATCAACCGAAAGCGCAGGCTCTCAAAAATCAGCTTTCGTCGCTTAATTCAGAGATCACAGTGACTAGCGCTCTCCGGCGTTTTGGTGATGATGCCGAGTCCGATGCTGAGTTACTCAGTGATGTGGATATTGTGATCGATGCGACCGACAACCTTGCTTCACGTCATGCAATTGAGCGTTTGACTCGCGATGCACAAAAGCCTTGGATTATGGGGGCAGCCACGCGGCTTCACGGGCAGGTTGCAAGCTTTAGTCAGTCGAGAGTAGAGGGCTGTTACCAGTGCGTAGCACCAAGCGAAGACGATAGCCGAGGCCATGACTGCCGTAACGAGGGCATTCTTGGTCCGGTAATCGGGGTTATCGCCGCTTGGCAGGCACAGGATACGTTGATGTTTTTATCAGGCCAACCGCTTGAGTGGGGGGTTTTGCGCATCTACGACGCTAGGCAGCAACGAATCGACAAGCTTGCTGTAACGCCGCGACAGGGGTGTCACATCTCATAGTCGGCCGTGAAGCCGGTCGGAATCGGCTGCCGAAGTAACAACACTAGCCGCACGGCGATCATGACCGATGCCACTGCGACTCCCACGATAATCCCTACCCAAAACCCGGCGGCGCCATCAAAAGCGTTGTCTGCATTCATAATGCCAAGGTAATAGCCGAGTGGAAGTGCTATCAGCCAGTAGGCGACCATACTTGCGATAAAGGGAAACCGCGTTTTCTTGTACGCTCGCATAGAGAATGACCCCACGATTTGGACTGCGTCAATGATCACGAACAGCGCGGCAAAATTGAGCAGTCGAACCGCTAATAAGGAGATATCCTGGGAATCGGAGTAAATCCCGACAATGGCGGTGGGGAACGACAGCAAGATAATCATGGTGGTGACGCTGATGACGCTAGAGCACAGAATGCCTGCCTTCAAGGCCATGAAGACACCCTGCTGATCCTGAGCTCCCAATGCGTGTCCCATTCGGGTTGCCATTGAAGACCCGATGGCGAGCATTGGAATATAAAACATGTCCCAGACATTGAATGCGATCTGGTGTGCGCCAATGGCAACATCACCCAGTGACGAGACTAGGAGCGCAATTCCGGCGAAGACCGCAGTCTCAAGGAAGAACGTAGCACCCACCGGAGCACCAATGGTCAGTATCTCTTTAATTGTAGTTGGGTTGGGCGCAACCGGCCGTAGCGGCGGCATATATTGCTGCAGCGACTTTTTGGTCAGTACATAGAGAGTGATGATAAGGGCGGACAGCCACATTGAAATGGCCGTTGCAATGCCACAGCCTTGAGCACCCATGGCCGGGATGTCGCCAAAACCGAAGATGAACATGTAGTTCAGCGGTATGTTGGCGATGAAGCCAATGACCGATGCCACAGCAAATGGCGACGTGATTCCCACCCCCTGCATGTGATAACGGAGGGCCATGAATATCCCGATCGCCGGGAAGCCAAACGCCACCATTTTGATGTATTCGCTGGATTTTTCTGCCGTTAACTCATCGATGCCGAGCCACGGTAAGCCGAGATGGCTGTAATAGCACAGGGGCGCGACGATCAAACTGAGAAATACAGACACCCACAAGGTCTGCGGTAGATGGTCCCGAATGCGTTGTATTCGACCCGCACCAAAATCCTGCGCAATGATGGTGGAGGAGGCAAAGATGACGCCCAACACCACGAGGTATAGCGGAAGCCAGATGTTAAACCCGATGGCAATGGCGGCAAGGTCTTTGTCGCCGAATCGGGCAGCCATGATGGTATCCACAACGCCGGTACCCATCTGTGCCGTTTGCGCAATCAGCAGCGGCCAGCCTATTCGCCAAAACTGGCTTAGCTCCGCTCGCAGTGTGGGGGTTGGATGATTCATGGTTGTCTCGCAGTTAGGACGGCACTGTATCACGTGCTCCAGCCGTTGCCGTATCCCGTCATGCGAATAACGCGGGCACCTCCAGTTCAGTGTGCTATGCTCGCGCACCTCTAACGAAAGGACTCATGAACCCTTGAGTGAACAAGCCCTAGGAGCAACTGACAATTCAGCTGCTCACTTACCCGATATATCATTTGGCAGTCTCGACCTTGCTCCCTCGCTCATGCGTGGAATTGAGGGCTTGGGCTTCGAGAAATGTTCGCCTATTCAGGCTCAGATTTTGCCCCATACATTGGAAGGGCACGACGCGATTGGTAAGGCACAGACGGGTACAGGAAAAACGGCAGCTTTCTTGATAACGCTGTTCAATGACCTGCTGAACAACCCTATTGAGGGAGAGCGCTATCTGGCTGAGCCTCGCGCCGTTATTTTAGCGCCGACGCGCGAGTTGGTAATGCAGATTGCGGATGACGCGCGACAACTTGGAAAGTACACCGGTCTGTCGACGGTCACGCTTATCGGTGGCGCTGATTACGCGAAGCAACTGGCGAAGGTGAATGATCGGGTCACCGATATTGTGGTCGCGACACCGGGAAGGTTGATTGACTTCATCCAGCGCGGCGATATGTATCTCGATCGCGTCGAGTCACTGGTCCTCGATGAGGCGGATCGAATGCTCGATATGGGATTCATCCCTCAGGTGAAACGCATCGTTCGATCGACTCCGCGCAAAGAAGATCGACAGACGCTCCTGTTTTCGGCGACCTTTAGTCAGGACATCATGAATTTGGCACAACAGTGGACGTTCGATCCCATCACGGTGGAGATCGAGCCAGAGCGAGTGGCGACTGAAAATGTCGATCAGCGCGTCTATCTTCTGGAGAGTCGCGACCGCCTGAATGTGCTAAAGCGCATTCTTGCAACGCCAGAAGCGACCTCAGTCATTGTCTTCGCCAATCGAAGAGATGTTGTCCGAAAAGTCCATGAGCGTCTGCAAAAGCAGGGCCTCGACTGCGGCATCTTGTCAGGTGAAATTGCCCAGGTAAAACGCACTAAGACCTTGGAGCGATTCAAGTCTGGAAAGTTGCGCGTGCTGATTGCGACCGATGTGGCAGGGAGAGGTATTCACGTCGATGGCGTAAGCCACGTGGTCAATTACGACCTACCCGAAGACCCCGAAGACTACGTACACCGGATTGGACGAACGGGTAGAGCAGGCGAAAAGGGCGTCTCGATCAGTTTTGCCAGTGAAGACGACGCTTTCTTGTTGCCGGAAATCGAAGCCTTGTTGGGTGAGTCGCTAAAATGCACCCAGGTTCCCGAGGAACTCCTGGCCGAATAATGGTCAACAGTGGACCTTCGTTCGTTATCGATTGACTGTTGAGTGGTCCGCGTTTTCTTAACGTAGGTGACGGAGTTCATCGCACCATAACAAGGTAGCGCCCGCTACCGCTGCAGGAATGAGTGCGAGGTTGAGTATCGGAATTCCCGATACAAACGCAACAATGACACCAAACCCGATCGACGTTCCCCGCCGCGCACTGCAGGCCTCGCGTACTTCCCTGAACGGGAGTCGATGGTTGTCCATCGGGTAGTCGATAAATTGCAGTGACATCATCCACGCCCCAAGGATGATCCAGAGAAATGGCGCCGCGAAATTAAGTCCCGGTATGACACTAATGATGACGACCAGTAAGGCCATGGGCAGGTAGTGAAACAGCTTTTGTAATTCGCGCAGGAAGCCTCGTGGGACGGATAGGGCGACCTGAACTACCGAGCTTTCGTTCTGGATGGCCTCGCCTGTTACCTGCTCCTCCACTTTTTCAGCGAGTAACCC
>Ga0181574_10001875_pt1 | contig 19432 bp, 23 predicted proteins | sample 101ome_24_FD_145600 | JGI IMG/M metagenome (GOLD analysis project Ga0181574, IMG submission 145600) | Coastal salt marsh microbial communities from the Groves Creek Marsh, Skidaway Island, Georgia - 101410AT metaG (spades assembly) | ecosystem: Environmental > Aquatic > Marine > Intertidal zone... | reverse complement strand
TCGTCCATGATATTCAGTAGTCGCTCGAATGCTTGTAGCCTAGGGTCTTTTTCAGCCATTAAAGAATTTTATTGGATTTCATGTGTTCCATAAAACGGTCTTTGTAATTCTTACCAATTGGTAAGCGTTTACTGTCGATCTCTACCTCGCTGGTATTATAGGACTCGATGTGCTTTAGCCCAACGATGAATGATCTGTGGATACGGCAGAACTTTTCGGCAGGCAACTTAACTTCCATCTTCTTCATGGTCTGCAAGGTCACAATCCTTCTGTCTGGGATGAATATTTTTACGTAGTCTGCAAACGCCTCAACGTAAAGGATTTCGTCGTAGCTAATCTTAATGAGCTTTTGATTGGCCTTTACGAAAATGTAGTCCTCCTCGAGTTCTGTTGTTTCTGTATTACCGCCAGATTTCAGCTTTTGGTATTCGTATGCTTTTTGAACCGCTTTATCAAAACGTTCTTTTGAAACTGGTTTTAAGAGGTAATCCACCGCGTCGAGTTCAAACCCTTCTACCGCATATTCGGCGTATGCCGTTGTAAAAACAATCATAGGTGGGTTTTCTAAGCTCTTAACGAAATCCACTCCGGTAATTTCAGGCATCTGTATATCCAAGAACACCAAATCAACCTCGTTCTTTTTAAGCAACTCTGCAGCCATTATCGCATTAGACGCCGTTCCAACCAGTTCGAGGCCTTCTGTTGATGATAAATGGCTTTTGATCACGTCAATTGCTAAAGGTTCGTCGTCGACTATTACACATTTCATATTGTTTGGGTTTTATGTTTCTCTCAAGTTTAATTTCAAATCCACCATATAACTTCCTCCAACATCTGAGATATTGAGATCGTGTTTATCTGGGTAAAGCAATGCTAATCTTTTTTTGATGTTGTTTATGCCAATCCCTCCTGATTTTCCGTTTAAACGCTGCTCTTTTTCTTCGGGTTTCGAATTCTGAATCTTGAAATGGAGTTGTTCGCTGTCTACTTCCATTTTGATTTTTACGAATCCACCATCTGCTTTCTGGTTGATTCCATGCTTGAAGCTGTTTTCTAAAAACGTTAGAAACAACATAGGGGCAATCTTTTTCCCAGCGGTATTGCCAACTACTTCAAAATCAAGATTTAAACGATCTCCGTTTCGAATTTTCTCCAAATCAAGATAGCTTCTTAAGTAGCTGATTTCCTTATCCAGCGACACCCATTTCTCAGAGCCCTCGTAAAGCACATAACGAAGTATCTCTGACAGTTTCAAAACCAGTTCCGGGGCTTTGTCTGATTTACTCAGTGTGAGGGCATAAAGACTGTTTAAACTGTTAAATAAGAAATGTGGATTAATCTGAGTTTTCAAATACTTTAACTCGGTTTCCATATTAATCCGCTCCAGGTTTTCTGAAATACGCTCACGCTCATACCATTGCTTCACCATTTTTAAAGACATGCTAATACCTATGGTGTAGGTAATACTCGCAAAACCTGCAGTGAAGAACTCAATCTCCCATATTTCCAATGGATAGTGGTTTGTAATGATACTTGCCGAATTGAGTGCGAGCGCCCAAATCAGTGTTGTGAGCATAACCGTAAGAATTACACTCACTACATAAGACAAGTACATTTTCTGCTTAAACAATCGGTTAAACAGAAAGTACATGTTAAAGTATACCGCGATTCCGTGGACCGAAATGGTTACAAATGCATTGACAAAGGCTGATGACAGCTTTTGCTGATCGTTATGATAAAAGAAAAACCAAAAAATGAAATACGCGACCCAGAAGGCAAAGTGATGAACTTTATATCGAATGAGTTTACTGTACCCTTCGGAATTCGCTATAGACATTCGGTTATTTTGCCGCGCTCGGAGGAGTTATGTGTAAAGACTCCATTAAAGAATATCCCCAGCCCAATAGTTGCCAGCCTTGCTTGATTACCGACTCAGTTTGTTCGGTTTCAGCACGTTGAGAACTGGTTGAACCTAAATAGTGCGCTCCTATTCCAAAGGCTACCAAGTTAGCAAGCAACAGCATGCTGATAATAAGGAGAGAACTTTTATGTTTTGCGTTTACAATCAGGCGTTTCATAGTCAAATAAATGGTGGATGGAAGCTTAACACTTCCTCGGATTTATTTGTTCTACGAAGTTAATCAAAAATAGTTACAGACTTTTTTCAATAGATGAACGAATCGTTGTCATAGACGAATGCACCACAGTAAATATATAAACAGGTAAGCACCGTTTTAATAAAGGGTTGACGAAAAGGGGAAGATGGAGATTAGACGTTGTAGCCAAACTCTTTTAACTGTAACTTGTCTCCGGGGAGGAGCTATTCGCATTCCCTCGCAAAACCAATCAATTAAACAAATGAAATAAAGACCAATCTCCGAACGCACTTGGATGTGTCACTCACTTACAGCAATGCAAATAGCTAACGGCTAACAGCCAATAGCATATTACCTTCAAATTGACTCATTAATTCATTGACTCATTGACCCATTGAACTCCGAACCTTACCTTTGCATAGTTGTTTAATTATTATGGTTCAATTTGTTTTAATCATCGGAATCTTGGTCATCGCTCTTTTGGGCATGGGTGTGCGTATGCTAATCATTCGCAACAGTGAAATGAGAGCCGGTTGTGCCGGCAAAAACCCTATGCTTCAAGAAGAAGGTGTTGCGTGCGGACTTTGCGGCGCAAAACCCGGTGAAGTATGCCAGAACGACGAAGAACCAACCAATCAGGCGGTCTCTTCATAAATTTGAACCAATTCAATTAACGTAGACAAGGCTGCATCCATGTCTTGCACGCTCACATATTCGTGTTTACTGTGAATGGCCATTTCACCCGTAAAAATATTCGGGCAAGGCAATCCCATAAATGACAAACGAGATCCGTCGGTGCCACCCCGAACGAGGTCAGGTTTTGGCGTTACACCCGCTCGCTTCATCGCTTCAACCGCATTTGCTTCGATATGTGGATGCTTGTCTAGCACTTCCCTCATATTCCGATATTGCTCTTTAACCTCAGTTGAGAATGATGAACCCGGGAATGCATCCACCGCTTCTTGTGCAAGCTGAATAACCACATTCTGGTGGTCCAACAGCTTAGCTGTATTAAAGTCTCGGATGATGAAATCTACCTTGGATTTTTCCAAAACACCGCTCACCGCAACCGGATGGACAAAGCCCTGCTCTCTTTCCGTAGCCTCAGGAGTTAATGCGTCCTTGGGCAATGAATCAATAAACCGAGCCATAACCTTCATAGCACTAACCATCTTACCTTTTGCGTAACCCGGGTGTGCACTAACGCCTTTGAAGGTGACAGTCATTGCATTGGCTGAGAAAGTGTCTCCTTCCAGCGATCCTCTTACACCTCCGTCTAATGTATATCCAACATCCGCATTAAGCCGATCCATATCCAACTTATCAACTCCCCGTCCTACTTCCTCGTCCGGAGTAAATAATATTCGGATATCTCCATGCTTGATTTCCGGATGCTGAGTTAAATAATTGGCCAGCTCTACAATAATTGCCACACCTGCCTTATCATCCGCTCCAAGCAAGGTAGTCCCCGATGCTGTAATGATGTCATCACCAATGCGCTCTTTTAAGTATGAATGGTCTTGAGTCCGAATAATCTGACTGGTATCATCCGGAAGTACGATATCAGAACCATCATAATTCTCATGAAGTATTGGCTTTACATCAGTACCACTGCAATCCGGAGCCGTATCTACATGAGAGCAAAAACAAACCGTTTGGACGTTTTCTTTATCTGTGTTACCCGGAATGGTTGCAAATACATAACCGTTTCCGTCTAATATCGCGTCGTCTATACCTATTTCACGCAGTTCTTCCACCAAATACATCGACAAGTTGAGTTGTTTCGATGTTGATGGAAAGTCTGTGCTATTTGGGTCACTCTGTGTATCGATTTGCGCATATTGCATAAATCGATTTGCTAAGTTCAGTTCTCTTTCGTTCATAGTACTACTTCACGTGGACACCTTTAAGGTCTCCGTTCTCTTCAAATATAAAATAGGCCTTCAGGGATGAATCGGATTCAATCAATTTTGTCGACTCGTCTAAACCCAACACCATACAAGCTGTTGCATAAGCATCTGCTACGGCACAACTCCGGTGAATAACGGTCGCGCTTTTAAGGTCAGACACGATTGAAAACCCAGTACGTGGATCCATGGTATGACCTACTACGTTTCCGTCTACCACGTAGTAGTTTTGGTAGTTGCCCGATGTAGCCATCGATTGACCGGTTAGTTCAATCACTTGGAAATAATCAGTCTGACTCGCACCAATTTGAGGTTTATTGATTCCAATTCGCCACGGTCCTCCTTTGGAATTAGTCCCCTTTGTTCGAACCTCGCCTCCCACTTCTACCATGTACGATTGAGTTCCGGATGCCTCAAATAATTCACTAATCAAATCGACAAAATAGCCTTTAGCAATCGCGTTGAAATTATACTCGCTGGTCGAATCTTTAATGAGCCAACCATCACTGTCGTACTTCAAGCTAGGATAGCCTTTGCGCACCAATAACGGAGACACCTCGGTCGAATCAATGGGTGCACCAGCTTTCTTTGCCCGATCATAAACCCTAAATAAGGCTCCGGCACTGGCGTCAAAGGCCCCATTGGTTTTTTTAGTGATTTCCCGTGCCAAGTCAATCATTGTCACAAAATGATCGTTTCCTACACCTAAACTGTCTTTGTGTATTGGCCGATTGGTGTTATAGGCGGTAATCAGAGAGTTGGGATCGTACGTAGATAGCGCATAATTGAACACTGAGGTTAAGGAATCAATCTGAGCGAGCAGGTCCGGCTTGTCGTCACCCAAATATGTAATGTTGTAACTCGTTCCCAACGCGCCCCCAGAAAGCTTGTGGACTTGCGGTTGTTCTCTTGTATTACACGACAGCAGCCCAATAAAAAAAAGGCAGATTAGACTGCCTTTTTTTGTTATGTGTTTCGTGAGTTTCATATTAACCACCAAAGTCGTCAAATGATACATTCTCAGGCGGTACACCCCAGTCATCTACCATCTTTAACACTGCCTGGTTCATCAATGGAGGTCCACAGAAGTAGAACTCAATGTCTTCAGGTGCATCGTGTTTCGATAAATATTGATCGATTACCGCTTGATGAACAAATCCGGTAAAACCATCACCTTCCTTGTCGTCCATATCTTTCTTTGGTGTCCAGTTATCCTCCGGCAATGGTTCAGATAGTACTACGTAGAACCTGAAATTCGGGAAGTCTTTTTCAATCTTTCTGAAGTGATCCAAGTAGAATAATTCTCGTCTAGATCTACCACCATACCAATAGGTTACTTTTCTTCCGGTTTTCAGTGTGTGAAATAAATGGAACAAATGCGAACGCATAGGAGCCATTCCCGCACCACCACCGATGTAGAGCATTTCAGAATCGGTTTCTTTAATGAAGAATTCTCCGTAAGGACCTGAAATAGTAACTTTATCACCTGGTTTACAACCAAATACGAAAGAAGAGCAGATACCCGGATTAACATCCATCCACTTGTTGTTCTTACGATCCCAAGGAGGAGTTGCAATACGGATGTTCAACATCACGATGTTTCCTTCTGCCGGGTGGTTAGCCATAGAGTATGCACGGAAGATTGGTTCATCATTCACCATCTTCAAGTCCCACAAACCAAATTTGTCCCACTCCGATTTGAAGTCCATCGGATCACGACCTTCTGCAACCAACTCTGGGTGTGCTGTGATATCAATATCCTTGTAGTCTACCGTGATTTTCGGCACATCGATTTGGATATACCCACCAGCTTCGAATTCAAGATTCTCTCCTTCAGGTAGCTTTACAACAAATTCTTTAATGAAAGATGCAACGCTGTAGTTAGAAACAACTTCACACTCCCATTTCTTGATTCCGAAAATTTCTTCCGGAATACCGATTTTCATATCGTTCTTAACCTTCACCTGACAAGCTAGTCGCCAGTTGTCTTTCTGCTCTTTACGCTTTATGTGGCCTGTTTCTGTTGGAAGGATGTCTCCCCCGCCTTCGAAAACTTGACACTTACACATTGCGCAAGTACCACCACCCCCACAGGCAGATGGCAAGAAGATTGATTGATCTGTTAACGTGCTAAGTAGTGTAGTACCCGCCGCAACTTGGATGTCTTTTTCTCCGTTGATATTAAGTGTTACATCACCTTGGTTTACCAAGCGTTTTGCTGCAACCTGAAGCATAAGAACAAGCAACAGAATGATTGCAGCCAATGCTATGGCTGAGGTGATAATAATCGCTGCGTTTATCTGTAGTAACATAGTTTATTGACCAAATGGAAGTTTAAATCCGATAAAACTCAAAAATGCAAACGCCATCAATCCAACAGTGATGAACGTGATGCCCAATCCTCTCAGCGGTTTTGGTACGTCAGAATAACTCAGTTTCTCGCGAATTGCAGCAAGAGCCACAACAGCCAAGAACCAGCCTATTCCTGAACCAATTCCGTATACAGCACTCTCACCAAAGGTGAATTCCTTACCAGGAAGGAAAAGCGCAGCTCCAAGAATTGAACAGTTTACCGCAATCAGTGGCAAGAAGATACCCAACGCGTTGTACAGCGCCGGTGAGAGCTTCTCCACCGCCATCTCTGTTAGCTGCACGAATGCTGCTACAACCGCGATGAAAATGATAAATTTCAATACTTCTAAATTCACTGTAGAGAAATCGGCAAACTCTTTGGAAACACCCAGGTTATTCAACCAAGTAAGTGCTCCTTCTTTAATAACATAGTTATATGCCAACCAGTTCAATGGAACTGTCATAAGAAGAACAAAAGTTACAGCCAGACCTAATCCTACAGCTGTACTTATCTTTTTAGAAACGGCCAAGTATGAACACATTCCCAAAAAGTAGGCGAAAATCATGTTGTCGACGAAAATCGACTTGATTCCAATATTCAGATAGTTTTCTACAATACCCATAATTTCAAGGATTAAGCTTCTTCAGTGTAACCATTTCTGGCTCTTTGGAACCAGATTAATAAACCAAGCACGATACATGCTCCTACCGGACTCATCATCACCCCGTTACCGGCGTATGAAAGACCCATTGATTCAAATACAGGGAAACCAAACAACGATCCACTTCCCAATAACTCTCTGAAGAAAGCCACCGGAATTAGAATAGCTGCATATCCAAATGCGTTTCCGATACCGTCAAGTAAAGCTGGCCCGGGCTTGTTACCCAGAGCAAAAGCCTCTAAGCGCCCCATAATGATACAGTTGGTGATAATCAGACCAACGAATACAGATAGCTGTTTCGATACATCGAACGCATAAGCCTGCAATACCTGATCAACGATCGCAACCAACGATGCAACTACCAACAGTTGAACGATGATACGAATACGACCTGGTATAATGTTACGCATCAATGAGATGGCAACGTTTGAACTAACCAGTACAAAAAATACCGACAAACACATGTACAACGTTGGTACAAGTTTAACGGTAACCGCAAGGGCAGAACATACACCCAGTACTTGAACTGTAATTGGGTTATCTGCGTCTAGCGGATTTGTAATTAGCTTTCGGTTCTTCTTCGAGAATAAAGGTTCTCTCTCCTTTACCTCTTCTACCTCTACCGCTTCTAGTGTTTCCGTACTCATTAGTTACTTTTTTTAGAGTTAATGAATGATAGATATAAATTCAGGTAGGTGTTCATCATATTGTTAACACCATCCGCAGTAAGTGTGGCACCGGACATCCCATCGATTGCATGAGCATTGCTCGAGTAATCGTTTCCTTCGCCTTTCATCATCGTTACTGCTACTAACTCGCTACCATCAAAAATGGTTTTCTCTTGGCGGTAACGATTTTGTACTTTGTCTTCTGTAATTCGCGCCCCAAGTCCAGGAGTTTCTCCTTTGTGGTCTAACACATAACCTTGAACGGTATTCAAATCGCCTTTCAGAGCCAGGTATCCCCAAATGTTGTCCCACAGTCCGAAACCGTAGGTTGGGAAGACGTAGTACTCAACTTGATCTCCTGCTGCATTCATCACCTCGTAAACTGGTAGTCTTACCTCTTCACCGGATTTGATACTGCCATCTTTCTCAAGCTTTTTGTACTCCTTACGTAGGTTGATATCTGTAACAGCTAAGCCTTCAACTACATTACCTTCAGGAGTTACGACCGATTCTTTAACACGATTTTCGTACATCGCAGCTATGTCTGGTTTTGACATGTCTACGATTTCCTCACCTAGAGCAGATTTAAGAATGAAGTTCTTACGCTCCAATTCACGCTCCATGTATTGTCTCTCCGACAATGCCTGAGAAACAGTTGATAGCAATACACCACAAACTAAGATTACCGCAAGGGCAAACCCGAAGATGTATCCACTTGAATTCTTATTAAGCTTTGACACGACTCAATCTTCTTTTAATGTTAGACTTAACGACATAGTTATCAATCAGGGGAGCCATAACGTTCATGAACAAAATCGCGAACATGATTCCTTCAGGATATGCCGGGTTAAATACTCGAATCAAAATGGTTAAAACACCAATCAAGGCTCCGTAAATCCACTTACCCATATCGGTTTGTGCTGCAGATACCGGATCAGTTGCCATAAATACAGCACCAAAAGCAAATCCACCAATAATTAGGTGTTGGTATGCTGGGAGCTCGTAGTATGGATTACCTCCAATTGCATTTAAGATGAGTCCCATTCCCAATCCACCTAAAACAGTGGCGAGCATGATTCTCCAACTTCCAATTCCGGTAGCAATTAAGAATACTCCACCAATTAAACACGCTAACGCTGATGTCTCACCAATACACCCGGGAATCATTCCAATGAACGAATCCATAACCGGGACAGAAACTGCATTACCTGCACCGAAAGCTCCAAGTGCTGTTGCACCGGATGCCGCGTCTACAAGTCCTTCTCCAATGCCCGATACCCATATTTCACCTGCCATTTCAACAGGATAAGCGATGTAAAGGAAAACACGAGCAGTTAGAGCAGGGTTTAAGATATTCATTCCTGTTCCACCGAACACCTCTTTACCAACGATTACTGCAAAGGCAGTTGCCACAGCAACCATCCATAATGGAATATCTGGAGGAAGAACAAGAGGAATCAACATTCCTGAAACCAAGAAACCCTCATTAATTGGGTGACCCTTGATTTGACAGAATGCGAACTCAATTCCAAGTCCCACCATGTAAGAAACTATGATGATTGGCAAGGTCTTTAGTACGCCAAACCACAAGTTGTTCAAATCCCAGAACGTCGTGCTTGCATCAATCGCGTGATAATGTTGGAAGCCAACATTCCAAATTCCAAACACTGTTGCCGGAATAAGAGCGATGATTACAAAGAACATCGTACGTTTCAAATCGATACCATCCTTGATATGCGTACCGGACTTTGTCGTATGGTTCGGTACAAACAAGAATGTCTCAAAGCCATCAAACACTGAGTGTAAGAAGGACAGCTTGCCCCCTTTCTCAAAGTTTGGCTTAATCTTGTCAATTGTATTTCTTAAAAACTTCATTGCTTATCCTTCTTCTTCCATGAGGGTTAAACCATCATTCAGAATGCTCTGAACATTAATTTTTGATGTGCAGACGAATTCACACAAGGCCATATCTTCTTCAATCACCTCATAAATACCGAGGTTTTCCATTGCCTCCAAGTCTTGAGCTAAAATCGCTTTAAGCAGGTAAACTGGATAAATATCCATTGGAAGTACTTTTTCGTACTGACCTGTCACTACAAAAGCTCTTTCTTCCCCGTGGATGTTTGTATTCGCTACAAACTCCTTCTTTACAAACTTTGAAAGTGGTAGAGAGTTACTGATTGTTGGACGAGCGTAACTCGGGAACAACCAACCTAAGAATTCATACTCATCCCCTTCAGGAATTACAGATACCATCGTGTCAAAGTGACCTAAATATCCATCCTTCCCAATTGTATTTCCGGTAAGTGCGTTACCACTGATGATTCGAGCGTTGTCTGACTTCACATTACCCTCAAGTAATGCTGCCATGTTGGTACCACTTATAGTAGATGTGTACTGTGGATTTGTTAAATCAGAACCAGCTAAAGCAACCTTTTGAGACTTGTCTAACTGACCTGTTAGGAACAATCGGCCAATAAACACCACGTGCTGTGGGTTTACAGTCCAAACATGCTCCCCCTTGTTAATTGGGTCGATGTGGTGAATCTGAACACCAACCAATCCCGCTGGGTGAGGACCGTTAAACTGTGTAATCTCAGCACCCTGTACCTTAGAAATGAAGGACGGGTTTGAGTCTTTAGCATTAACGTTTAAGTGAATCTTGCCTGATGTAAGTTGTTTGAGTGCTTCAACACCTTTTGCGAATGCTTCTGCTTCTCCATCCAAAGCGTAAGACAAATCTGCAGCAAGTGGTGAAGTGTCGAAACATGAAATATGAATCGCTTTTGGTGTTACATCAGGGTTTGCAACAATTCCAAATGGACGTTGCACGATGTATGTCCACAAACCAGACTCCAATAGCAATTCTTTAACTGAATCAGCTGTTAGACTACTTGGTACGTCGAACGACTTATACGAAATTTCTTTGTCGGCCAAGATCCGTACTTCTTGAATTGCACGTCTAGCACCACGAACCACCTCTGCTACTTCACCACTCACGGGTGCAGTAAACTTAACGCGATCGTCTGTTTTGTCGTGAAAAAGAACGTCTCCGGCTTTGACTTCTGCTCCGGCTTTAACAACCATTTTAGGGATAAGATTTTTAAAGTCGGTAGGTTTTACGGCGAACGAACTTGAAACCGTTTTATCGGACGTGCTTTTTTGCGCAGATCCTACAAGGTTTATGTCCTTGCCTTTTTTGATTTTTATAACTCTACTCATTGCAACATTAGGTTTTGCAAACGGCTGCAAAATTAGTGTTTTGGTAATATCATTTAGGCTTGTGATTCATTTTTTAACCACAATCCACAAACGGTATAACCACGGAACATCGAATGTTCCCGTTTATGTAATTATTTAGAACGATTCTAGCCTCTTCTCGCTCGATATAGTGCTCCTGAAACAAGGCCTAGGGAAAGCAGTCCGCACACCAAAGTGAATACAAAGGCTTGGGATAAGTTCTCGGCTTTGTTGGCATAAATTTCCGCCGGTATCACAGAACCCAAAATGATGCCTGCCTCTAAGAAAATGAACAAGGTTGAGATTCCACGCCCAATCTGCTCAGATTTGCAGTTATCTATGGTCCATGCAAACAATGTGGGCGAATTGGTTCCCGTGGATAAACCAAATAAACCTGCAGCGATAAAAAGATCTGATATTGATCCGGCGTAAATCATCATCAAGTTAGCCGCAACCAAAAATATCATTCCAACCCACAAGACAATTTCACGACCATATTTGTCGCTTAGCTTACCACTTAGAATGCGCATCGTAATGGAACTCACGGTGACAATCGTAAAGAAGTATCCGTTCTTCTTTAGTCCAAAGACCTCACAATAATCAGGCACCAAAGTAAGTAGTGCTCCAAATGTGATTACGCTCAGAAGCATCACCACACCTTGTAAGAAAACGGCCGGTTCAAGTATCTCACGCCAGGATAGCTTGAGCATTCTTAGGTTAAACCTTTGAGTTGACTCACGAGTCTCTTTCAGCCAAAAAAGTGGTATTAAGGTTAAACAAGCAATGAATCCACCTGAGACAAACATGGTCGAATTACCAAACGTAACACCAATTTCACTTCCGAGTGCCGGACCGATACTCATCCCTATATTGCCCGCCATACCAACAATACCCATCGCTTCTCCCCTTTTGTTGGCTGGAACTATATCAGCAGCCATCGCTGTAGTACCGGTTGGAGTAAAACCTGCAGACAATCCATGCATGAACCGCAGCGCCAAAAAGAAAGGCACAGAGTACACTAGATTGTAACCAAAGGTTACGACTATGGTTACGATGATTCCGAACAAAACAATGGGTTTCCGACCAATAACATCTATTAGCTTCCCACTGAAAGGTCTGCTCCCCAATGCAGATAATGCAAAGACTCCAATGATTAGCCCCTTGTAGCGGGCACCGCCAAGTGATTCCAAGAAGTTTGGCAACTGCGGTATCACCAAATTGAAGCTCATAAAGAATCCGAACACCACGAGACATAGCGTCCAAAATTCTCGTTTAAATCCAAGTATCACGGTTGGTCGTAAAATAAAAAAGGGCACCTCATAAAGGTGCCCTTCATGATAATATCATTTCGTTATTAATCTAAATCAACTTTCTCGTACTGTTTTCCATTCCAGTAACCCAAAAACTCAACTTGTTGACGTGAGTGTTTTAACAACAGCTTAATCTCAGGAATTGTATCCCTGGATATCAGCACATTGCTATTGGTATTGTTCATTGAGTTGTGAACCTTCACCATTACGTAGTAAGCTTTACGTTTCTCTACCGGTTTGGTAGGTGGTCTTCCTTGTTTCTTTTTCTTTTCCGCCATTCTTCTTTACCCAATCAGGTCTTTGAACTGCTTTAATACGTTGCAAACATATACAAGTTTGTCAATTTTCAAAGTGTCAGTCACTTATCGTAGCGATAACATCATTCATTGTGATAAGGTTCACCTTTAAGTATGGCAATTGCGCGATAAATCTGTTCTACAGCAAACAAACGTACCATCTGATGGGATAGTGTCATTTTGGACAAAGAAAGCTGTTCGTTCATCCGATTATAAATGCTGTCGTGATAACCATATGCTCCTCCGGTGATGATTAACACATCGGAGTGATTTACCATCCAGTTATTGAGTTTCTTGGAAAACTGACTACTGGTATAGGACGCTCCCTTCTCGTCTAGACCAATTACGTAAGTGTTTGGTTTAATCTGATTTAAGATCAGCTCCGCCTCCGCCTTTTTAAAGTCTTCAGCCTTGAAATTGGATTTGCGCTTAACATCCGGCAACTCGATCCATTGTAAAATGAGATGCTTTGATATTCGTTTGAGATAGTGCTCAATTGAATCGACCAAGTATTTGTCCTTCGTTTTACCAATATGGGCAACGCGAATGGCCACTACACGACTATCTCTTCGTCGTTCGCATCAAAGAAATGATATTCTCCGTAGTGATAATTCGCATCTGGCGTAATTTTCACATTGGTACGATACTTCGTAAACCATTTCCATCTACTTCCAAATACACCCTTATTCAGATAAGCCTCAATAAATGGATGGACCACTAATTCAACTTTCTTAGGTTTAGAGAAGTTTATGATTTGATCTAACTTGTGTTCAATCTCATCCGTTATCAGAATGGAAGCCTCCACTTTGCCTTCTCCTTTACACATAGGACATGCCTCTGCCGTAGTAATACTAGTTTCCGGTCTCACACGTTGGCGAGTAATCTGAACTAAACCAAATTTACTCATAGGTAAAATTGTGTGTTTAGCCGGATCGGTAGACATCGCTTTCCTTAGCTCTTGCAACAACGACTTTTTATGTGCAGGATTTCGTAAATCGATAAAATCGATCACTATAATTCCGCCCATATCACGAAGTCTCAATTGTCGAGCTATTTCTTTAGCAGACTCAATGTTGACGTTTAATGAGTAGTCTGTGGAATCAGCTTTTCGTTTCTGACGATTACCACTGTTTACATCAATTACGTGTAGTGCTTCGGTATGCTCGATAATCAGGTAAGCCCCGCCTTGCATGGCAACAGACTTACCAAATGACATCTTTATCTGCTTGTCAACCCCAAACTGAGAAAAGGTTGGCTCTTTACCCTTGTAGAGTTTTAACACCTTCACCAATTCCGGAGAGATGTTAGACAAGTGTTCTTTCAGATCTTTGTGAAACTTGGCGTCGTTCGTAACAATGGCGCTAAACTCCTGACTTAACATGTCACGGAGAACCATATGGCTGCGGCTGTCTTCACCAAGTATTAAATCACCCGGTTTTGCCTTGTTTAGATTCTTAATTAGTAAATCCCATTTCTCTTGCAGTTGAATGAGGTCTTTGTGAAGATCTTGAACCGTTTTGCCCTCTGCGGCGGTTCTACAAATCAAACCAAAGTTGGCCCCTTTCAAGGAAAGAGTTAGGTTTTTTAACCGTTTGCGCTCTTCAGCGCTTTCAATTTTTTTTGATACGGTTACCGAATTTATAAATGGAACAAGGATGTAATACTTCCCTGCAATTGAGATTTCGGTACTCAATTTGGGCCCCTTAGATGAGATGGGCTCTTTCGCTACCTGAACTAGGATTTGTTGACCCTTACGCAGTACATCGGTGATTTGACCGGTCTTAACTGTATCGGGTTCAATTTTAAATTTTGTTAAGTCTCCTGAGGTTATACCACCTTGCGTGGCACCCTTTGTGAGCTTGACTATTGACCTAATTTTTGGCCCTAAGTCTTGGTAGTGTAGGAAGGCGTCTTTGTGATAGCCTACGTCTACAAAGGCAGCGTTGAGCTCGTGCTTAAATTTTTTAATTACTCCAAGATATAAATCTCCTACAGAAAAACGCGAGGAGAAATCTTCTTCGTGAAGCTCTACAAGCTTTTTGTCTTGAAGTAACGCAATTCTCTCACCCGTGGAGCTGAAATCAATGATCAACTCGTTAGACACGGATTAGAATATTAGTTATTTTTTCTTATGACGATTTTTTCTAAGTCTTTTCTTGCGCTTGTGCGTCGCAATCTTATGACGTTTTCTTTTTTTACCGCTAGGCATAATGTATATCTTTAAATGTTTTTGTTCTAATTAACCGACTGATTATAAGCAGTCTTCCTCCCCCAACTCTGCACATATACGCTCCAACTGAGCTCTATACGCGGCGTTTGAGGGCTGCAAAGATAGTAATTTTTGATATCTTTTCTTTGCTCTATCCCACTGTTGTGTTCGGATGGACAACTGCCCCAATGTTTCAATGGTCGGGATGTGGTTTGAGTCGATATCTAGCGCGCTTCGAATAGTTAAAATGGCTTGCATTGGAGGCTGTCCGCTTTCCAACATCAAACCGCCGTATTCCAGCACTTGATCTGCGCTTAATAGATTTTGAGCTTTAGCAGCAGAATAAATAGCAATTAGCTCATTGGTTTGCCCCTCGGTTCGATCTTCGATGTTTCTGAGATACTCAATTCTCCCCATCATGTCATCCGCGGAATGTTCACCGTGGTCGTGATCATGATCATGTGCTACTGGAGCTTCCGATTGATTTTCAACCGTTTGAGAATCGGTGTTACGTCCGGCGGTGAATAGCACTACACCTAGCGCAACAGCAACGATGAACGCCGCAATCAGTCCTTTGTTCATTAGCTGATTAGAGCAATCGTTTTACGTCTTCCGACTTCTTCACCTTGTCTACGAATGACTTAGCCGGTTTGAATTTTGGAATGTAATGCTCAGGAATAGTAATCTGTGTGTTTTGAGAAATATTTCGAGCCACTTTCTCCGCTCTCTTCTTCAACGTAAAACTCCCAAAGCCTCTAAAGTAGACGTTATCTCCTTTTGAAAGCGATCCTTTTACCACTTTGAAAAACGTTTCAATCGATTCTTGTACGTCGTTGCGTTCAATTCCGGTTCGTTCGGCGATTTCGTTAATTACTTCTGCTTTAGTCATTTTTAGTGCGTTTAAACCATATTTGCCAGATACTGGTCATGCAATAATAGCCAATAATTTTAATTGGTTGACTAGTTACCAAGCATTTACGAAAAAAATAACGTGACTCAATCTTTTAGCTCCTCCATTCAAGAATGGTATTCACGATACAAACGGGATTTGCCATGGAGACACACCAAAGATCCATATAGGATATGGTTGAGCGAAATAATCTTGCAACAAACTCGAGTTGCTCAAGGTCTTCCGTATTACTTGAAGTTTATCGAGCACTTCCCTAAAATCACTGATTTAGCAGCGGCCAAAGAGGATGACGTACTTCGACTATGGCAAGGACTTGGCTACTACTCCCGTGGGAGAAACCTGTTGAAATGCGCCCAGGTAATTGCAAATGAATTCAATGGCGAATTCCCGAAAACCGCGAAGGAGCTCCAGAAACTGCCCGGTATAGGTCCGTACACCGCTGCGGCCATTGCCTCTTTCGCTTTTGGGGAGCCTGAACCCGTTGTTGATGGTAATGTTTATCGAGTTATCTCACGATTCTTGGATATCGATATCCCAATTAACGATTCTAAGGCACGAAAGACCTACACTTCGATAGCGCTTGAATTGTTGGACAAAAATCAGCCTGACAAACACAACCAAGCTATCATGGAGTTTGGAGCCTTGGTTTGCACTCCAAAACAAGCAAGTTGTTTAGACTGTCCCTTAAATAGCTCGTGCCAAGCACTGGCCAATAAAACCGTATACCAACGACCCATTAAATTAGGGAAACAGAAAAAACGGACCCGCCATTTCAATTATATTGTCTTTCTGTCTCCTAATGAGCGTACTCTCCTTGAAAAAAGAGTAAACAAAGATATCTGGCAAGGCTTACACCAATTTCCATTGATCGAAAGTTCTGTAAGTGAAATTGATTCAGATAATGTAGCCGAATTTGTCGCTAAAATTCACCCCGGATTTAATCGTCTGGCTCGCCTAGGAGAAACAAAGCATATATTGAGTCATCAAGTGATTTTATGCACATTCTGGCTGGTTACAGGAAATGAATTCCAAATTCCGGCAAAATCAAATATTTTTGAAGTTAACTTAAACGAAGTAGGAACGGTATATCCCGTACCTGTTTTGATTTCAAAACTGATGGAGAATTACGATTTGAGAAGTTATGTCAATTAACAAAGTTATTCTGGTAGGCAACTTAGGCTCAGACCCCGAAGTTCGGTACTTGGATGGAGACCGCGTAGTTGCGAATTTCTCTGTTGCCACCAACGAAACGTATACCGACCGACAAGGTAATCGTGTTACGCAAACGGAATGGCATCGTATCGAAATGTGGGACTCTCTGGCTAAAGTTGCTGAGCAATACCTAAAAAAAGGGCGTCAAGTATACATCGAAGGGAAAATCAAAACAGAGAAGTGGACCGATCAAAACGGAGTTGACAAATACACCACACGTATCAGAGCAAACGTTTTGCAGATGTTGGGGAACAGAGAAGATGGAGGTTCAGATCAGGCTCCGCAATCCAGAACTCAGTCCAACACTCAGACCAACCAACCGCCACAAAACCAAAACACACCGAATACCGAAACCAATCAAACTTCGTCGGACGATCTTGATGATCTTCCCTTTTAATCGTTAAACCTTGGAAGGAGAAACGGAACAACAGATATCCATTTTATTACAAATGCTAGAAGTATCCAACGATGCTTCCATGTCCATCACGCAAATTGTGTTGGTGATAGCTGTGTTGATTGTTCTTGTGGTACTTTCCGGGCTCGTTTCTGGCTCTGAAAATGCTTTTTTCAGTCTTTCCCCCACAGATATCGCGACCTTGGAAGAATCCAACACAGGCAGTTCCCGAAGAGCGCTTCAATTACTCAATGTCCCAAATCGGCTGAATGCAACTCAGAACTTATTGGCGACGATACTGATTCTTAACAACTTCATCAACATCTCGATAATTGTTTTAACGACCTACGCACTTCAAGGCGTCTGGGCTCAACTGGATTTATCGTATTGGGCACAATTTGCAGCTGAAGTTGGAGGTATAACGTTTATTCTGGTCTTGTTCGGTGAGATCATACCCAAAATCTACGCCACACAAAACAACATTACCCTTGTCCGGATTACTTCCCGACTCCTCTTTTTTGCCGAAAAGGTGCTAAAACCATTTGTTTGGGCGCTAACCAAGAGTACCACGATTATCGATCGTAGAATTGATCGAACCCAGAAGAACGTATCGCTTGAAGAACTAAACCAGGCGATTGAAATCGCCTCGGAAGACGATAACATAGAAGAGAAAAATATTCTCAAAGGTTTGGTAAACTACGGTAACATAAGCGTCAAGCAGATTATGAAGCCGCGAATGGATGTGAGTGCGGTAGACGTGGAAACCGAACAACAAGAACTTATAAATCTTATTAAGGAATGGGGGTACTCGCGTGTACCGGTTTACGAGGAGAATTTCGACAAGATTATTGGTATTCTTTACATCAAGGACTTACTACCCGTTCTGACGCATAAAAGCGATCAAAAATGGCAAAGTTTTATGCGTGACCCATTTTTCGTTCCTGAGAACAAGAAAATTGACGACTTACTCGAAGAGTTTCAAGAAAGGCGTATCCATATGGCAATTGTGGTGGACGAATACGGTGGGTCTGAAGGAATTGTTACCATGGAGGACGTTCTTGAAGAGATATTTGGTGATTTGGTAGACGAATTTGATGAAGACGAATTGGTTTACTCGAAGCTAGACGACAACAAATACATATTCGAAGGAAAAGCACTGCTTACCGACATGTCTAAGATCTTTGACCTGAACGGCGAATACTTTAATGAAGCACGGGGTGAGTCTGATACCCTAGGTGGTTTGTTGATGGAAATAAACCAAGACCTTCCAAAACGAGGAGATGTAATTAACTACGAATCATTTACGTTTACTATTGAAAGTGCTGACAAACGACGTGTGAAGCGTGTCAAAGTTGAATTTCAGCCAATAGATGAGAACGAATGAATCTAAACGTTACAGTCCTTACTCTTGCGATTTTAACTGTAATTTCAGGTTGCAGCAATTACACACCCAAACCGCATGGTTACCCCAAGATTGAGTTTCCAAATCGGTCGTACGAGCTGTACGACAACGAATGTGTGTATACGTTTGAAAAACCTACTTATTCTGTTGTAGAAGTAGATTCGCATAAGTGGTCTGAACCCTGTTGGTACAACATTAAGTTTCCAACCTTTGGGGCTACGGTATATCTCAGTTACAAGAAGTTTACGTCGTTAAAACAACTCGACTCGTTAACAGAGGAGGCATTTAAACTTGCCGGAAAACACAACATCAAGGCAGATGCTATTAACGAGAGGGAGTTTGTCACCGAAGACTCAACCATGTATGGACTAACCTTTGAATTGACCGGTCCAAGTGCCACCCCATTCAATTTTTACCTAACAGACGAAAAGGAGCACTTCTTACGTGGATCATTTTACTTCGATAATCAGACAAAAACAGATTCTGTAGCTCCGGTGTATGAATTCTTAAAACAAGATGTGATGCACTTGATTGAGACAGTGCAGTGGTAGGTTTTACCTAACACGAAGTGTCCGACCAATCCGCAGTGTAGTATTTCTGCTAATTCCGTTTAGTCTACACAATCGGTCTACTGATGTTCCATAGCGTTTGGCAATCCGCCATAGTGAATCCCCACTTCTCACACGATAATACATGGTTGAATTTGGGTTAGGAGCACCGGATTTATACTTAGCCGTATACTTAAAATCCTTAATATCAAGGCTTACCGTATCT
>Ga0181574_10001872_pt1 | contig 19452 bp, 12 predicted proteins | sample 101ome_24_FD_145600 | JGI IMG/M metagenome (GOLD analysis project Ga0181574, IMG submission 145600) | Coastal salt marsh microbial communities from the Groves Creek Marsh, Skidaway Island, Georgia - 101410AT metaG (spades assembly) | ecosystem: Environmental > Aquatic > Marine > Intertidal zone... | reverse complement strand
AGTCCGCCGTTGGGGCAAATCAATCCGGCAGGGACTTGATGGGCTGCACCAGGCAGGCTGTTATTTCTGTGAGAATCCTGGCTAAGACCCGGCTATGTCTCTTGGGGCCCGGTCGAAAGAAGGTATGGCAATGAGGCGTCTTCCATTTGGCTTCCAGCAGCTGCTGATTACGCTCGTGGGTTTTCTGATGTTGCCAGGGATGTTTGGAGAACAGATCGGGCTTCTCCTGCCGCTGATGTTTACGCTGGTGCTGGTTTCATGCCTGTATCTGGTTGCTGAAAACCGTAGTCAGTTGCTGATTGTCTGCATTCTGGCAGTGCCACCGTTGCTCACAAACTTTCAGCTGGGTTTATTTGATGATCAGCTCCGTAACACCCTTAATCTCGTTGCCTACCTTATATTCCTGTTCTATGTAGCGAGACACATTCTGTTATTTCTTCTGCAGGCGCAAGAGATATCGTCTGACGTCATCTATGGTGCGCTCTGCCTGTATCTGATTTTGGGGTTTTTCTGGGGCCTTGCTTACGCGCTCCTGGGCGCTTTCAGTCCTGAAGCGTTTGACGCGGACGCAATCAGCACTTTCGCAGACTACCTGTATTTCAGTTTTGTCACGATCACAACCCTTGGCTACGGCGATATCAGCCCAGTCAGCGAATTTGCCCGTTCTCTGGCGGTAGTCGAGGCGATCACAGGGCAGATATACCTGGCAGTGGTGATCGCCAGACTCGTTGGTATTCAGGCCTCAAGTGGGTGACGCAAGTCTGAATAACTCGCGCTAAGTTTTTTCACGCTGCCGCGATAAACCGTGGCGGCGATAGCGGGGTCAACGTTCAAACAGCAGCTTGGGCTCCCAGTCACCTTCGAAACAGGCGGTGTTCCTGAATACCTGGTTTGCGTTCTCGTTGGTAAGACTGCTGAGTTTGCAGGCCGTGATCTTCTCATCCTTGAAACGATAGGCCTGAACCTCGCCGTGATCGAAATCAATCGTTGTAAATCCGGGCCACAGGTCACCACTGATCGTGCCGGCATTGATGAGGGTGAGCTGCTCGAAGTGGATCATTATCTTGAAGTGCATGTGGCCGTTGATGACGAATTGGTGTCGACCATTTTCAATCAGGGCGTCGAGTTCACGGCTGCGCTCCGCCGGCATCCGTTCTGTGCCGGGCCAGACCTTTCTTAAGTCATTTTGGGCAATGCCGTGACACAGCAGCAAAGTGCCCAGGGTGGTTTCAAATTCGAGTTGCGTCGGCAGGTGCTCAAGGTAGGTGAGGCTTACCTCGGTCAGATCTTCGGGGTGATGTGCGTTCGGAACATGGCGGGCTTTGCCCTGCATGACCCAGCGGTCGTGGTTGCCGCGCACCGTGCTGACTTCATTGGCCTGTAACAGGTTGATGCACGTGTCGGGGCAACCGGGCCCATCCATGATGTCGCCCGTACAGAGAATCGCATCAAGGTCCAGATCGGTTAATACTTCGAGCGCGGCCGCAAGCCGATCATCCCGGGCGTGGACGTCGCCGATCAATCCGATTTTTTTCAGCACTGGCTCTCTCTTATGATTTTCAGGGCGGGCGGTTAGCGTCTACCCCAAAAGTACTTACGTCCGTTCGCACCATCCAGATGAAGACCAGGGTTACCAGGCTCGAACCGCGATCAGCGCTGCTCTCGTAAAAACCCGGGATAGCCCTGCTTGGCGATGCTGGCCAGCTTCTCGCGGTAGCCTGGCGCACCACCGAGATAGATCATGTAGCGCAGCTTGTCATGACCGTCGACATTGGAGTTGTACCCGGTGAACCAGGATTGACTGGTCGACAGCAGTGACATGTCATAAAAGCTTTTCACATGCGCCTGCCAATCCTGCTCGGCGGCTTCGGTGGTTTCAACCCGGGTCACGCCGCTATCGACCAGCTGTTCAATGAATTCCGATGCCCATTCTACGGCGGTTTCAATCGCCGGCGGGAAGTTGGTGGCAACCGAAGCACTCTGCGGACCGGCAAGGGTAAATAGATTAGGGAAACCCGCGACCTGGACACCAAGGTAGGTGACAGGGCCTTCCTGCCACTTGTCGCGCAATTTGAGACCATCGACGCCCTCGATATCAAGGCGATCAAATGCACCGGTGATGGCGTCAAAACCCGTCGCAAAAATGATGATGTCAAAGTCGTGATGTTCGTTGCTGGTCTGGATGCCGGTCTCGTCGATCCCCTCAATGGCTGTCTCATTGAGATCAACGAGCCGTACATGATTGAGGTTATAGGCCTCGTAGTAGCGGGTCTCCAGCGGGACACGTCGGGTGCCGAAACCGTGGTCCTTGGGAATCAGCTTTTCGGCGGTCTCTGGGTCGTTGACCCGCTCCCTGATCATGTCAGCAATGAATGCCGAGAACTCGGCGTTAGCGGCAGGGTCGATCAGAACATCTCGGAAGTTGCCGAGCCAGACGCCGAATCCGGGCGAGCCGTAGAGTTTCTGCCAGTAAGCCTGTTTTTCCTCTTCCGGCACCTCAGCGAGCGTGCGCCGGTCTGGCCCATGCAGGAAACCGTTTGGCGTCGCGGCACACTGCGCGAAGATCTCGTCATAGGATGCCTTGATCTTCTGCATCTCATCCTTGCTGATCGGTGAGTTATGCAGGGGCGCACACCAGTTCGGTCGACGCTGGAACACGGTCAGCGATCCGACTTTGTCGGCGATTGCGCCAATGACCTGGACGCCCGTCGCGCCGGTGCCGATCACAGCGACCTTCTTGCCCGCCAGTTCGACTTCTTCGTGCGGCCAGTAGTAGGTATGAAAGGCCTGCCCCTTAAATCGTTCGGCGCCCGGGATGCGTGGGGGTGTTGCTGCCGACAACATGCCGATGGCCGTGCAGAGATAAGTTGTGGTCAGCTCGCGACCGTCTTCCAGGGTCACAAGCCAGTGGTTGTCAGTTTCTATAAAGCGAGCCGATTTCACCCTGGCGTTGAACTGCATGTGCTCTACGAGGTCGAGCTTGTCGACGACGTAGTTGAGGTAGCGCAAGGTTTCGGGCTGGGCGGCGAAATGCTCTGACCAGTCCCACTCCTGCAGTATCTCTTCGTTGAATGAATAACCGTAGGAGTAACTCTCGGAATCGAAGCGGGCCCCGGGGTAACGATTCCAGTACCAGGTGCCGCCTACGCCATCTGCTGCCTCGAGCAAGGTCACGTTGAGGCCGAGATTCAGGAGCCGGTGCAGCATATAGATGCCACAGACACCTGCCCCAATGACGATCACGTCGTGGTTCGGTTTGTCGGCCATTCTTCGCCTCCTGATACAGACAGTCAGGCAACTTAGCCTGTTTTAACCGGCAAAGACAATGTGGGAGATCAGGCGCCTTTGTTTTATCACCGCGGCTGATAACAGGGCATGGTAGGCAGCCAGCAGGACTGCCGCTAATATGTCGCGCTTGTTTCAAGCGGTCATGGTGAATCAAGTTGATGAAGCAAGGCGAAGCCCTCGAGTTTGATGTCCTGGGTCTGAAGATCTGTGCCCGGCAGTGGGGTAATCCCGAAGGACCGCCCGCCCTTGGTCTGCACGGCTGGCTGGATAACGCCAACACCTTCAATCGGCTGGCACCGCTACTGCCGGAACTCAACCTGATTGCGCTCGACTTTGCGGGTCACGGCTATTCCGATCACCGTGCAGAAGGCGTGCACTACCATCCTCTGTATGACATGCAGGATGTGCTGGCGGTCGCGAATCAGCTGAATTGGCATCACTTTCACGTGATTGGCCATTCGATGGGGGCGAGCATTGCCTCAGAACTGGCAGCCATGTTCCCGGAGCGGGTGGCAGGTGCTGTCCATATTGATGGTTTTCTTGCGACCGGGGGCGTCACGTCGGAAGAGCGGATCGAACAGTCCCGCGTTGCAATCGAGAAAACCCTGAAGCCGCATCACCAGGCCCGGGTCTTCACCAGCCTCGAGGCTATGGCCCAGCGAGTCACTGAGGCGACTGACCAGAGCCTGGCAGCGGCGATTGAGCTCGTGCAGCGCGGCCACCAGGAAGTCGAGGGCGGTGTGACCTGGCGCACCGATCCGCGTATTCGTTACCCGACGCCGTTGCGCCATACCCGGGCGTACATCGACCTGCTGTTGAAAGACAGCACCAGCCCGGCGCTGCTGATCGTCGCCGAACAGGGCGATGAGTGGTACCAGGGTGAGATTCCGGATGCTGAATCACATCACCCGAATCTCGCTGTGAGGCGCATGGCGGGGCCACATCACATTCACCTGGAGCCAGATTACGTTGACGACGTGGCAGCTTTCACCCGGGAATTCCTGGACCTGTAACCTTGTCATCGATTGTTGTTAACAGTACGGACCGGGAATTGGCGCTCTGCTACGAGAGTTTCGGGGTCGGTAGCGGTGACTGGATCATACTGATTCGTGGTCTCGGGACCCAGTTAATCGAGTGGAGCCCGCAGTTGATAGAAGGGCTCGTCGCGGCCGGACTCAGGGTGCTGGTGTTTGATAACCGGGATGCGGGCCTCTCAGACAAGATTGAGGCGGACTACCGGGTCGAGGATATGGCCGCCGATATAGCGGGATTGATGGATGCACTCCACATTATGCGTGCGCATATCTTTGGCATATCCCTAGGAGGCATGATTGCCCAGCTGTTCGCTTATGCGTATCCCGAGCGCACCATGACCTTGTGCTCAGTCATGTCTTCCAGTGGCAATCCGGAACTGCCGCGGGCGAAACCAGAGGTCTCGGCATGGCTCAGCATCGACGCGGATTCGCGCGAGGAATATATTCGCCAGGATGCCGAGAGCCGGGTTGTATTTGGCAGCCCCGGCTATCCGGAGTCCGAGGCTGAGCGCATCGAGATGTCGACGCGGACCTACGATCGTTCATTCGTACCTGAAGGCACGGCGCGTCAGATGCGCGCTATCATGGCCAGCATGGACCGGACTCAGAAGCTCGAGGCGATCCAGGTGCCGACGCTGGTCATCCATGGTGAGGAAGATGCAATGCTGCCGCTGCCGCATGGCGAAGATACGGCGCAACGTATCCCCGGCGCCCGTTTCCGTGCCTTGGCTGGCATGGGACACAACATTCCCCATTCGCTGGCGCCACAGATTGTCGAGATGGTGACAGATTTTATTGCCGGTTTACCAACCCGGAGCTGAATCCCATGGATCAGAATCAGAGGTGCGCCAGCAGCTCCCGGTAGCCGATGTGCTTAACACCGGCAGCGTCGATGTAGGTCTTCATCTCCGGATTGCACCAGGCGATGTAGTCCGCATGTCGCGATTTGTGGGTGTCGGCAATGGCCTGCAGTTCCTCTCCGTCCTGCGCCGGGTGAAACAGCAGGTGGGTCAACCCAGGTGCAAGACCGTCGATGATATCGCGGTAGAACTGATCTTTGTCATCCATATCGATCAGGGTGTCGATAATGATGTGATCAAGCGTTGGCACTGACTCTGTTTCCACTTTCTCGAGTACGGCGAGATAGTCCTCGGCCATGTCGCCCATGGCGAGCATCTCGAGTCGCTCGCGCGTCATCCTCGGCAGGAACGCAGGGACCCTGAATTCCTCGGCCAGCGCGAGATAGCTTGCCAGAAATTTCGGGTGAACAACGGAACCCATGTGGGTATCGATATGGGTGATGTTGATTCCTGCTGCGAGTGCTGTTTCGATTTGCGCGCGCATCTCGGCCTCGGCCGCAGCTACCGTTACATGTCGCACCGCGTCTTCACGGGTATGCCAAAGGTAACCTTCGTGGTCGAGCAAGCCTGTCGCTGGGTCTCTCGAACTGATTGCCGGCCACCGAAAGGTTGGATACTCCGCGGTCAGAGTCAGGTGAACGCCGACATCAAACTCTGGGTAATCGCGGCAGACTTGCGCCGCCTCCATGAACCATGGCGCATTGACGATAATCGAGGCACAGCTGGCCGCACCTGAGAGCAGGCATTCCCGGGTTGCCGTGTTAGCCGCATGACAGAAACCCATGTCGTCGATGTGCGTGATCAGCACGCGATCGTCGGCACTAAAGCCCATTTTTTCGAGGAATGGATTCAATGGCAGGGCCCCCAGCAATGCTCGTGAGAATAGAGCAGGGTTGTCTGTTGAGCAAGCTGGTGCGCTGCCAGGACCGGCGGTTTATCTTCAGGTTTTAATACCTGAAATTCAGAGAAAACGCCGAATTTCATGCCGATCGCCTGGGGTCAGTCGAACAGCTCGCCACCACAGGCAGGTGCGGTCGTACCGTACTTTTCATAAGCCTTGATGACGTTCGCACCGGTGCGCCAGCGATGTACTTCATCCGGACCATCGACCAGGCGCTGTGAACGAATACCGGTGTACCAGCGCGCCAGCGGCGTGTCATGACTGTAGCCAAGCGCGCCGTGCAGTTGCAGCGCGGTATCGACGACCTGGTGCACCATGTTGGCAAGGAACACCTTGGCAATACCGTTTTCCTGACGCAGGTCCATGCCCTTTTCAGCTTTGTAGGCGATGTGCAGGAGCATGAGGCGAGCTTTGTAAATCTCTGCTGCACAGTCAGCCAGCATCCAGCGAACACCCTGGCGGTCGGCCAGGCGCTCACCGAAAGTCACACGATTGACGACTTGCTCTGCGGCGAGGTCGAGGGCGCGCTGTGCCATGGCAACGTTGTGCATGCCGTGGCGCAGGCGGCCGTAGGCGAGGCGGTGCTGACCCATGTTGAAGCCCTGACCGCGGCCACCGAGAATGTTCTCGCGGGGTACGCGGAGATCTTCAATTTTGATTTCTGAGTGCGAACCTCCAAGCTTTAAACCCAGTTCGGTGTGCGGCTGCATCGTCTCGATATCCCGCAGGATCTGGTAGCCTGGGTTGGGTAACTCAACAATGAAGGTGCTGTATTGTTCATGGCGAGGTGCATCCGGGTCTGTCTTTGCCATGACCACCGCAATATCGGCGACGCTGGCAGATGAGCTGAACCATTTCTCTCCATTCAGGACCCATTCGTCACCATCGAGTTCCGCCCTGGTCTGCATACCCGTGGCATCGGCACCTGCCGCTTTCTCGGTCATTGAATAGCAGATGCGTTTTTCACCGTTCAAGAGCGGCTTGAGGAAACGTTCTTTCTGGTCATCCGTGCCGTGTTCGAGCAGGGTCAGCATAGTGGCGTCGTCAGGACCCTGGGTATTCAAGGCCATTGCACCGAGGAAGCTTTCACCGAGTTCCATCTGCACGAGGGCATTGGCGAGGGGTCTGAGACCCATACCGCCGTGCTCCTGTGGCACAAATGGGCACCAGAGGTCTTGCGCTCGTGCCTTGGCTCTCAGTTCATCCCGAACCGTCTCAAAGTTTTCTGCTGTGCAGGTTTCTTCAGCCGGAATGCACTCTTCCTGGACAAACTTCCGAACCTTGTCGCGAATAGCGCGTGTATCTTCCGGTATTTCAAAATCGATCATGATTCCCTCTGATGTTTGCTTAACTCTGTACCCCTAGTAATACAGATATCGGGCGCCAAGCCAAGAGGGTGAAATGAGTGGGTATCACCCGCTCAGATTACGCAGGCCTGCCAGCAGGCCTGCTTCGCTCTGTTCGCGCAGGGCAGCACACAGTGCGTTACTCTCGACAACCTGCTGCATTCTGCGTTCGTACCCCGGGAACAGTTCCCGGTTGCTGTCGAGGATAGCCTGCCACTCTTTTACCTTTTCAGGAGAACACAGGGAGCGGGCAAAACTGGGTGCGGCGATCGAGCGGAAGGTCTCCGGCAGCAGCGACATGAGTGCGATCGGGTCAGACTTGAGCCATTCAAAGGTTGCGGCTTTGCTTGCCGTTCGCGCCATCTGGCGGTTCATGATGCTTGCCGACTCGGTGCCCTTCAGGCGGCCCCCGGCAACAGTGGCCTGCAGCCGCGCTATCTGCGCAGGGTCTTCAGCTCTCGCCAGCGCCCGCAAGGCTGATGAGCGGACAAAGGGATCTTGCTCTATCAGGGCAAAGGCGAGTAGTGCCTCGAAGTAGTCGAGGCCCAGGTCCTGAACACCGATCGAGAGCGTGGTTTCCAGCTGGCCGGGATTCACGCTGGCGCGATCTGCCTCGCGCTTGAACCCGATATAAGCGGCGGCACTTTCTCTGAGAGGGGCTCGCAGGGCAGGATCTCTTGCGAGGATCAGCATGAATCGCTGCAGGCGATTGACAAGCACCTGTGGGCCTTCCGCCAGCGCTCCTGCATAGCGTTCGGCAGCGATTGCCGCAAATCCGGCCCGCAGTTGTGGCTGGCCTGCCACTGAGATGACGTCGGTGAGTGCCTCAAGATAGCCGGTGACGTTATCGACGACTTCCCACTCATCGTGATTGATCAGAGTCGCGAGTGCGCGGATATAGAGTTCACCCGACAAGGTGCCTGAACGGAATGCGGCATCCAGGCTGCTGACCAGAGACAGGGCCTCATCGCCGGGCAATGCAAGGGCATTGTTGATCTGCTTCTGCCATTGCGCTTCCGGGAAGGAGAAATGGTAGTAACCGGAACCATTGGCATTGGGGAAGACGAAATCCGGGCAGCTGCCGCCCAGTTCAAAGGTCTGCTCTACCGCAGTCATCAACTGGCAACTCTGGCGCCTGGCATCGCCTTCATACAGGCTGACGCAGACCGGCAGTTGCCAGTCACCTGATGCAGGATCGATATCAGAGCCGAGCGGGCTGTAGCGGGTTCTTTTAATGTTGAGCGTCGGTTGCTCCGTGCAGTTCATCTCCACGTAGAGGTTCGGTACGCCCGCCTGGCTGATGAACGAGGCAAAAATCGGTTCGATTTCGCTCAGCTCTGCACCTTCAGCGAGGGATGCCATGAACTCTGGTGCGTTGGCGACGGTATCGGGGAACCGGCGCATGTGATGACGGATACCCTCCCTGAAGGCAGCTTCGCCGGCGTAGTTCTCGATCATGCCGAGTACGCCACCGCCTTTTCGATAGGTAATCCCGTCAAATGAATCGGAGATTCTGTCGTTGTGTTTGACGATCTCGCGGATCTCCCGGGCGTTGGCAAGCGAATCGTTGGACATGGCACCAATTGCGCCGCGCTGCAGCGACTTGTCGAAGCCGCCCTCCGGCCAGTAAGCGGCAGCAGCCTTGTAGCTGGCCCAGGTGGCGAAGGATTCGTTGAGCCAGATATCAGTCCACCAGTCCGGTGTGACGAGGTTGCCGAACCACATGTGGGCTAGCTCATGGGCGTGCACGACGTAATAGGCGCGCTTCTGGTCGATGGCTGAGTTTTCGTCGAGCAGGAGCAGCCATTCGTCGTAGATGATCGCGCCAACGTTCTCCATGGCGCCACCGAAGCCGGCAGGTGTCGCGATAAGATCAATTTTCTCGTAGGGGTAGGGGATTGCGAAGTAGTCCTCGAGGATGCTCAGCAAGCCGGCGGTATGCTTCAGCGCGTATTCAAGTTTTGGGCCCTGGCCTTTGGCTGCCAGACCGCGCAGTGGGATCGAATTCGAACGGATAATATTGGGCGGTATGTCATCGTAAGTCACAACGTCGTACGGGCCAACGACGAAGGCGAGCAAGTAGGTGGGCAGTGGGCGGGTTTGCTGAAAGACGTGTCTGATGAGGTCGCCCTCGGGCGTTGCTGCTGTCTCGGGTGTGGCCGTGACGACGACATCCGTTGGCTTCGCCAGGATTGTGATATCAAAGGGGACCTTGAACCTGGGTTCATCGAAGGAGGGAAACGCCTGCCGTGCTGCAATTGGCTGGAACTGTGTCGCTGCGTAATGTTCTTCGCCACGCTGGACCGAATAGAGTGCATTCGCGGCGCGGTTGAAAGCTGCGCTGTAGGCGATGCGGATAGTCGCGTCGCCCGTTGCAAGTGGTGACTCGGTCGTCAGGCGGGCGACGCCGGATTCCAGCACCTGATCCCAGCTGGCCGTGACGGTTCTGCCAGCCTGGGTGATGGTCGCACTGCTGATTGAGAGGTCCTTGCCATGGAGCCACAGCCTTGATGTTGGTGCGGCCACATTGATATCAATTTCGGTTTGGCCGGAAAAAGACGATTGGGCGGGGTCAATCGTCAATTCCAGTCGGTAGCGTTGCGGCGTAATGTTATCGTCCAGCTGACCAACCGGGGCCTCAGTTTCGTGCAATGCTTCAGGTTCTTTGGCAGCCTCGCAGGCGCTGAGCAGCAAAACAGAAATGAGAACTAAAAAGCGGCTGAGCATGGAGAATCTCCTCGTGACTGCGACACTCTGGTGGCTGCCGGCATGATTATTCTGCTTCTGGATCAGCCGTGCCGCTACTCGGCGCGATTGAACCAGAGCGGCGCCAGTTTCGCATCGCCGGTTATTTCCTCAGCAAGATCTGCAGCCCGATAGAGTCGGCCGTTCAGCATGACATGGCTGATGTTATCTGTCTGCCGGATGTCCTCAAGTGGATCGCTGTTAAGGATAACAAGGTCGGCGAGCTTGCCTGCTTCGATTGAACCCAGATCTGCATCCATACCGAGATACCTCGCCGGGTTAATCGTTGCCAGTGAGAGTACCTGCATCGCTGACATGCCGCCACGGGCAAAACTCCACATCTCCCAATGGGTGGCAAGACCTTCGCGCTGGCCATGGGCCCCGGTGTTGACGATGACGCCTGCTTCCAGCAGCAACTTGGCCGCAGCGGCAGCATCGTCGTCCCTGAAGTCCCGCTCCGGTGCCTTGATTCGCCTGACCGAGCGGGGTTGCAGGACATCTGCCGGTACAAAGTGAGAGAGGATCGGGTGTTGCCAGACGTCACTTTCGGCGTAGTAGTAATCCTCTGAGGTGAGACCGCCATAGACCACCACCAGCGTTGGCGTATAGCCCACTTCAGCAGCCTGCCAAAGCTGGATCACATCATCGTAGAGATTCAGCGCCGGCACGTTATGCTCGATGCCCGTTGAACCATCAACGATGAGGTTCATGTCCATCTGGAACAGGCTGCCGCCCTCGGCAACAGCCAGCATACCCTCCTGGCGCGCGGCTTCGATCACCATCTGGCGCTGTTCGCGTCGTGGTTGATTGTAGTTCTTGATGCTGACGGCACCCTGGGCCTTGAGCCGGCGGATGTGATTCAGTGCATCATCCACATCTGAAACGGGCGCAAAGCTGACGCTCCTGGCGCCATAGACAATCTCGCCCGTTGAAAAAATTCTGGGTGCCAGAATTATCCCCGCCTGCTGGTATTCCGCAGCAGCAAAGACCTGGGCCGCGCGGCTCGATGGGTTGTGCACGGTCGTGACACCGAGCGCGAGATGCGCCAGCGCGTTGTAGTTCTGCTGCGGGATAACACTGCCGCGACCATAGGGGCCGTGGGCATGGGCGTCGATCATGCCCGGTATCACGGTCTTACCTGCAACGTCGACCACCCGGGCACTGGCGGGGATCACGATGTCGCTGCCAACGGCTGTGATGCGGTTGTCTGTCAGCAGGATGGTGGCGCCCTCGAGTACCTCGCGATCGGCATTCATCGTGATCACGCGGGCGTTAGTGATGGCGGTAGTGCCGGAAGGCGCTGCGGTGGTGACCTCCATCGAAAGATCGACGCTACGCCGGTCGATGGCCTCAGACTTCATCGCATCGGTAATGCTGGCGGAAACCAACGCCGGGCCGACGGTCCACGCAACGGTCTGGCTGTCAGCTGCCCAGTGCATGTAAAGCCCGCCGATATCGTTCAGCCTGCGGGTCGGTAGTGTTTTCTGTTGCTTGTTGTGCAGGTTAATCGACTGACCGGTGCGGGGGCGGGCAGTGACGTGGACATCGAAGCCCTCCTGGTGGGCAAGGTACGCGCCATCGGGTGAAATCAGAATGACACGGGCCAGCGTGCTGCTTGCCTCCTCCCGGATATCGTGACCTCTCAGCGTCATTGAGAACAGTTTTGTTTGCGCATCGTCACTGCCCCTGCCGGAGGTGCTGCGCTTACGTTCATTGAAATAGATGCGATCATCCGGTCCGAAATGCGGCGAGTAGCCGCGCTTGTTGACGAAGGTAAGTTCGCCGGACTTCGGGTCTGCGAGGTAAATGCCCGGATGATTGCCCCAGTGTGGACTCGTCAGGTTGCTGCCCTTGTGTTTCTCGAGCAGCAGCCTGCTGCCGTCACCTGAAATGGTGAGGTTGTCAAAGTGCCCAGGCTCCTGGCTGAGTTTGCGTGATTTGCCACCCCTTGCGCTGACGCTGCGAAGGCTGGCGAGTTTGCTGTCCTGCCAGTTGAGGAAGAACACCTGCTTGCCGTCGGGTGACCAGACGGGGGAATACTCAAAACCATCATCACGTGTCAGTCGCACCGGCGAGTCGTCGCCACGCTTCACCCAGAGTTTGCCCAGGGATTCGAAAACGATGTGGTTGGCAGTGGGAGATCGTGTCGCAAACCGGATCATCTTCGTCCTGAAACGCTCTGGCGCTACATCAACCCTGGCTCTGGGAGGCGAGAAGAGAGTGCGCTGGTCTTTGATCTGAAACGCAATCTGGCGGACCTCGCCATCAGCGAGATTCACCCGCCAGATTTTTCCCTCGGCCCAATAGACGAGACCGCTGCCATCGGGCAGCCAGGCGACGTTGGGGTAGACACCGTTAATGGCCCAGGTTTCCTGCATGTCGGGATCAAGGGCGGCCGGGATGACGCGATCCTCGCCCGAATCGAGGGACTTAATGTGCAGTTTGCTGACACCCTCGATGCGTTTGATGTAGGCCAGCCGGCTGCCGTCCGGGGACGGAGTGGGTCGCACCGCGCCACCAGGTCCGCCGGCAACGATGCGGGTTGCGCCGCTGGTTAGATCGACTTCCTTGATGTGGAAAACCTGCCCGTTGCTGTCCTGGTGATAGATAAACATGTCGCCGGGTGTGGCGTTCTGGGTGTAGTAGAGGACGCGGCCATCCGGTGAGAATGCAGGCTCGCCGAGTTCCTTCTGGTAGGTTTCGCTGGGCTTGGCCACGACCTGGACACCTTTGGCCCCCTCAATCCCGGAGGCGTGATAGAGCCAGATCTCGCCGGTGCCCAGAGAGCGTGATGTGGTGAAGTGTTTCCGTGCCGCAATGTACTGCCCGTCAGGGCTCCAGGTCGGGTTGTTCAGCAGGCGGAAGTTCTCGAAAGAGATCTGCGTGAACTTGCGGGTGTCGAGATCAAGAGTCCAGATATTGTCACCGCCGCCCCGGTCGGAAGTGAAGACGATGTGTTTGCCGTCCGGTGAAAATCTTGGCTGGATGTCCCAGCTGTGATCGCCCACTACGACTTCTGCCGCACCACCGCTGATGGGCATGCGGTAGATGTTGCCGAGCAGGTCGAAGACGATCTGCCGACCATCCGGCGAAACGTCGACGCTCATCCAGGTACCCTCGTCAACAGACAGTTCAACGGTGCTGGTGCTGCCGCTGTAGTTCGGGCTGGCAACCTGCCAGGCAGGTTTCTGGTCCTCGCCGCGGGTTGCGGTCGATAAAAGTGCAAGAATCAGCGCCAGGCTGAAGAGGCTGAAGTCACGCAAGATGGCACACTCGGGCTTTGTCCAGGGGAAGCGTATTGTGCCACAACTGATAGGTTTGATTAGGATCAATGAAGGATGCCGGCGGTGTTTGACCAACGATCGAGTATCTTCCTCGCCAGCCTCGCCTGATCAGCTTTTGCTGAGTTCCAGTGCGTCTGCCTCGTTTAACTCATCGCGCATCCGCTGCTCCTCGTAGCTTCTGGCTTTCGAGAAGCGAGCCAGCAGAAGATAGAGCGCCGGCGTCAGGAACAGCGTGAATGCGGCCGCAATACCGAGGCCGCCGAACACAACCCAGCCGATGGATTGCCTGGCCTCAACGCCCGCACCAGAACCGAGGATGAGAGGCAGACCGCCCAGTACAGTTGACATCAGTGTCATCGTGACGGGCCTGAAGCGCACCACAGCACCCTCGGTGATGGCCTGCTTAATCTCGTAGCCGCGATCGCGCAGCTGGTCGGCGAACTCCACCAGAAGGATGCCGTTCTTCGCCATTAGGCCAATCAGCATGACCAGACCAATCTGGGAATAGATGTTGACAGAGGTGCCGGAAAGAAACAGTGCGAACACCGCTGCGGCCATGCCGAAAGGAATGATGGTCGTGATGACAAGTGCGCTGGTGAATCCCTCGAACTGTGCGCAGAGTACAAGGAAGACGACGAGAATCGCAATGATGTACGTCGCCATGACCTCGCGGGAGGATTCATTCAATTCCGCTGCTTCACCCAGCAGGATCATGTCGATCGATTCCGGCAGGACCCGATCACTGATCCTCTCCAGTTCCTCGACAGCCTGACGCAGGGGCGTGCCCGGTCTGATATTGACATCCAGTTCAATGGCCCGGCGTTGCGCATGGCGGTCGAGCTCTGTCGCCACCCCTTCTTCCCGCAGCGTCACCAGGCTGGACAGTGGCAGCATCCTACCATTATTGGTGCTGACGTACAGGTTGACGAGATCAGTCGGGTCATTAATTTCGCCTGCTGATGATTCGAGGACGATAGGGATAGCCTCGTCGCCGACATTCAAATCAACGATCTCATCGCCATCAATCATGGCTCGCAGCATGCTGGCCAGATTACTGAGGTCAACACCCAGATCGGCAGCCCGGCGCCGATCGATTTCAACCGAGAGCTGTGGCTGAGTAGGCTCATAGGAGATGTCCGGTTCGGACAATAGCTCGCCTTGCTCCTCGATCGCGGTTGACAGGGCTTTGGCGGCTGTGAAGATCTCGCCGTAGTCATTCCCCACCAGCGCAACATCGATGCCCCCGCCGCGGCCACGGCGCAGGTTGAGGCTGTTGCCCGAGTAGACCGAGGCGCGTACGCCAGGTATCTCCTGCATCGATTGGTTGAGTGAGCGAATGACTTCGCCCTGGGTCACGTCCCGCTGTTGCCAGTCTACCATTGGCGCAATAACGAAAGTGAGGTTGGGGTCCCATTGGCCCACGACGGAATAGGCTGAGGTCAGGACACCAGCGTCGAGGAGTGGCTGCAGTCGATCCTCGATGTGCAGTGTCTGTTCTTCCATGTAAGTGATACCGACGCCGTCGGGGCCGCGGGCAAAGACGCGGACCATGCCTCGATCTTCTGCCGGTAGCAGTTCTTTGTCGAGCGACAGGTAAAGCGAACCGGCCCCGACGCCCAGCAGGAGGGCGGCGCCCAGCGTCAGCAGGGCGCGATTCAGGACGCGAACCAGCAGTGATTCATAGCCGCTGCGAATGGCGTCGCCAAGCATCACGATGCTTTTGCGATATCGTGGTGTATCACCTTCTGCCGGCAGGCGCGCGGCCATCGCTGGCACCAGGGTCAGAGCGACGAAACTTGAAATGGCGACGGCCAGTGCCAGCACGAAACCGAATTCTCGGAACAGCCGGCCTGCTGTGCTTGGCAGGAAGGCGATGGGGACAAAGACGGCGATCAGCACGATGCTTGTCGTCAGGACGGCGAAGAAAACCTGGCGTGTGCCAAGCAGGGCTGCTGCCCGCACGCCGACACCCTGGTGACGCCTGCGTTGAATATTTTCGAGCACGACAATGGCGTCATCGACGACAAGTCCCGTCGCAAGCACCAGGGCCAGCAGGGTAAGGATGTTGATCGAGAATCCCAGCGCCCAGATGCCTGCGACCGTGCCGACAAGGGCCACTGGAATAGCGATACTCGGCAGCAGTGTGGCGCGGACTGAGCCGATGAACAACCAGATGGTCGTAACAACAATGATGACGGTGAACATCAGTGTTTTCAGGACCTCTGTCACACTGTTGCGGATGAACGTTGCACTGTCGTCGATGATGACGACTTCCAGGTTATCGAATCGCTCGTTCAGTCGCTCGATGGCCTGGCGGACACCGTTAGAGATACGAATCGTGTTTGACTGGGCCTGCCGGATGACCCCGAGGCCAACCACTGATCGACCATTCAGGCGTGTGTAGGAGCTTGCGTCCTCTGGACCAAAGTAAACATCAGCAACGTCACCGATGCGGCGCGTCTCACGGATGATAATGTCTTCGACCTGCGCGGCGCTGACAACGGTTGCGTCGGCTCGAACCAGCAGTTCCTGGTCATCAGAGCGAAAGCTTCCAGCAGGGACATCAAAGGCTGCTTGCTGTAGGACCTCTGCCACTTCACTCACTGAAAGGCCATAACTGGCCAGGCGCAGAGGGTCGACAACGACGCGCAGCAGGCGCTGCCGCGCGCCGGTAGCCTGCACATCGGCCACGCCCTGTACCGCAATCAGAGCTGGGATGATGTCGGTCTCGACGATTCGTGACAGGTCATCATCCATTAATCGATCGGAGACGACGGCAAGGTCCAGCACAGCGCGGGCATCGTCATCGGCTTTTACGACCATTACTTGTTCGACACGATCTGGCAGGCGCCTGGAAATCCGGCTCACTGCTTCTCGTACATCAGCTGCTGCTGCGTTGAGGTCGGTACCGGGCCTGAATTCAATGCGGACGCGACCCGTTGTTTCCTCTGAGGAGGAAGAGATCGTTTTGATACCTGAGACGCGGGCGACCGCGCCTTCGATACGGCTGATAACCTCCGCGTCCATGGTTTCTGGTGAGGCCCCGGGATAAACCGCGCGTACCGTGACGATGGGTCGGTCGACGTCGGGCAGTTCCCGTACCTCGATGGCAAGTAACGCTGCAAGGCCCGCAAGGGCGATCAGTAGATTGACGACCAGGACAAGCACTGGTCGACGGATGGACAGGCTCGGCAGATCATCGGTGCGAGTAGTGGCTGGTGTGTCAGTGTTCATCCCGGCATGGAAGGGTCTGGTCGTCGCACGGCGGCATCTCCGGCAATTTCCTTCTGCGCGGAGACAGGCAGGCCGGGTCTGAGGCGTTGAATGCCCTCCGTGACGATAACATCATCAGGCGTCAGCCGGTCAGCGCCATCGACCATCACGTGGCCCTGCTGACGTTGAATAATCTTGATGGGAATACGCTGGACCACGCCATCGACAATCTTCCAGACATAGGCACCGTCGGCGCCCCACTGCACGGCGATCTCTGGCATCACGGGGTAGGGGTCGCCGGGAATATCCAGGGTGACGCGGAAGCTCATGCCGGGTCGCAGGCGATCGCTGGTGTTTTCAACGACGGCCCGCGTCAGGAAGGTGCGCAGCGCCGGGTCGACACGAGAATCGATTTCAATGATCTCACCCTCGGCAAGTCGGGCTGGCTGCTCCCAGGTCCGCATGGCGACGCGGGCGCCGTCGGTGATGTGATCAAAGATCAGTTCGGGCAACTCGAAAGTGACCAGCAGTGACTCGCGGTTATCGAGCGTTGTGATCGGGGTATCCAGCTGGACCCGGTCCCCAGGGTCAACCTCTGTGATGCCGACATGGCCACTGAATGGTGCGATGACGTTGCGGTCTTCAAGCGCGATCTCAGCCTGGCTCAGGGCGATGCGGGCCGCCTCCAGTTCAGTTTGGGCTGTATCCAATGTCGTGGGCAGTGTAGCGCCGGTCTCCGCACTCTTACGGTAGCGCTCAAACAATCGTTCGGCTTCTGTCAGGCGGTGGCGGGCAAGTTCAACCGCAAGTCTCTCTTTGCGCTGATCCAACTCGACCAGCACGTCACCCGCGTTAACTTTCTCGCCGGGTCGGAAGTTGATTTTCACGATTTCACCGGCAGAGGCGGGGTGCAGGACAACAGACTGTCGAGCACGGGAGGTACCGACAACCTCAACGCGTGTCAGCTGGGTATTCAGCTCGACTGGCATTGCGATGACTTTGACGGGTTCCCGCTTGCGGCTGACCTGCTCGTCGGCTTTATTGCAGGCAGTCAGTAACAGAGCGGCGGTGAGTATCGCTGACAGCTGCGTAGTGGGCTTAAATGGAGTAAGCATGGTTGAACCGTGACTCAGCGCCTTAACCTGCTAAATTTGGTGTTAACGCGAGTATACGCCAGATAGTGGCTGGTGGTTCACTAATCAGGCGGCTTCTCTCAGGACCGGCGGTTCCTGCACCTCGATGTCCAGTTGAATGATCTCCGCGACCCTTGTGGCCCTTGCGCTGAGTGCGGCGATTGCCAGCATAGCGAAAGCGACACTGCTGATGACGAAGATTCCCTGATCTGTAAACCTGGCAGTGAGGCCGGCGAGGGCTGGGCCGATAACGGCGCCGACGCCGTTGATCAGCAGCAGGGCCGAAGACGTCTCGATCCGGGTCAACTTGCTGCCGGCCTGGCCCGCGGATGTGCAAATGCCATAAAGCGACAGCGCACTGCCACCAAAACAGAACATCACCAGGAGGAAGGCGTCAAGGCCTGCCGCCTTGAAATGATAGGCCGTTGCGCAGGCGCTGAACCCAACGACACTGATCAGGACGACAGTGCCACGGTGGTGCCAGCGATCGCTGAGGCTGCCCAGAGGGACCTGCATCAGGGCGCCGCCGATGACAATGGCATTCATCATCATCGCGATTTCAGCCAGGCTGAGTCCGCGGAATTCCCCCGCCAATGGTGCCATGGTCCAGATGCAGCCGGTGATGACACCGCTGAGGCCGATGCCCAGCAAAGCCAGGAACGGAATGTTGCGCAGTGTATTGAGACTGAGGCGCAGCGGCGCGATGTTCATCTGGTGTTCCGGGCAGAAGACACCGACCGGCACAATGGCGCTGAGCATCAGGATTGTCGCCACTGCAAACAGGTACTCCCGGGGCACAGTACCCAGCAGCACCTGGCCGGCTGACAGCCCAACCAGAGTGACGACGACATACATCGAGAACATGCGGGTCAGGTGCGCGGTATCGGCCTGCTCGGCAATCCAGCCTTCGATGGTGGCGTAGAGCGCGGCGATGGCGCAGCCTGTCATGAATCGCAGCAGCATCCAGAGCCAGAAGCTCTGCGTCATCTCGAGCGCAAGCAGGATACCCGCCATGGCCGACATCAGTGTCATTAGCACCCGGATGGTACCGGCCTTTCTGAGCAGGCGCGCTGCGGTCAGGCAGCCGACCACGAAGCCGAGGAAATACATCGACCCGGTCAGTCCGATTTCAGAACGATCGAGACCTATCTCTGTGGCGTGCAGTGGCAGCAGGGACAATTGGATGCCGTGCCCGACAAGCAGAATGCCAAGCGACAGAAACATGATAAATACCGGGTTCATGCGGGATGAATCCTCCTCAGGAAGCCGCGCATCATAGGGATTCCGGGCCGCTGATAAAGCAAAAATTTATTGTGCTGTGAACAAAAAAAATTGATACATTCCGCGCAGCAACCACGGGCCTGGAAAGGTGCTTTCTGCGATGGATATCAATCTGCTCAAGACTTTCCTGGAAGTCACCAAGACGCGCAATTTTGCCCGTGCGGCCGAGAACCTTTACGTCACTTCGGCAGCGGTATCTGCCCGGGTTAAACAGCTCGAAAGCCAGCTCGGCGTTACCTTGTTCAATCGTCATCGCGGCAACATGCAGTTAACCACTGAGGCTGAGCGTCTGCTGCCACTGGCAGAGACCGTCATCAGTGCCTGGTCGAGAACGCTGCAGGAAGTCAGCCTGCAGCCGGCCATGGAA
>Ga0181574_10001871_pt1 | contig 19452 bp, 10 predicted proteins | sample 101ome_24_FD_145600 | JGI IMG/M metagenome (GOLD analysis project Ga0181574, IMG submission 145600) | Coastal salt marsh microbial communities from the Groves Creek Marsh, Skidaway Island, Georgia - 101410AT metaG (spades assembly) | ecosystem: Environmental > Aquatic > Marine > Intertidal zone... | reverse complement strand
CCCACCGTTCCCTTTCAAATACGGCGCGGGACGAGAGAACGTCGTCGTGTCTTGGCCGTACGATCGCGGCTGACTCCCGGCTACCCGAGAGCCGTTCTTGGTCTGGTCGCCGCTTCCGCGGCATGCGTTCGTACACAATAATCCCGAGATCCCCGGGCGCGCGACGGCGGGACGGCGCGTGCGACGCCGTCGTCCCCGATGCGCCTTAGTGGCTGAAGCGAGGCCGCGCGACGCGAGAGACGGTTACAACGTGGCCCTCCCCCATGCCCCCGACCTCCCCCCCCCACACCCCCTCCTCGCAGCGGCGGTTACACCAACACCAGCCCCGAACTCAGGCGCATCAAGGTGGTCAACCCCAAGGGCCGTAAGGTCGTCAAGGTCGTCTACACGGTGCTCGAGGCCCAGTACCAATCGGCGCTCGATGAGGCTGTCCGCAACCTCAACGGCACCAACGAGGACGTCTGCATTGAGATCGTCGGGTACCTGCTGGAGGAGCTCCGTGACAGCAAGAACATGGAAACCTTTCGGGCCGATGTGGCCGAGGCCAACGTCTTCATCGGGAGTCTTATCTTCATCGAGGACCTGGCGGAAAAGATTGTTGAGGTCGTTGGTCCCCAGCGCGACCGGCTCGACGCGTGCGTCATCCTGCCCTCCATGCCCGCGGTGATGAAGCTCAACAAGCTCGGCGGTTTCAACATGGCTCAGTTGGGACAATCCAAGAGTCTGATGTCTGACTTCATGAAGTCAGCGCGGGAGAACACGGACAACTTCGAGGAGAACCTTCTCGCCCTTGTGCGCACGCTGCCCAAGGTCCTCAAGTTCCTCCCGGCCGAGAAGGCCAAGGACGCCCGCAACTTCGTGCTGAGTTTGCAGTACTGGACGGGAGGAGACGCGCAGAACCTCGAGAACCTCCTGCTCAACGTGTCCAGGGCGTATGTTCCCGGTTTGTCGTCGCTCCCCGAAGTAGATGAGCCCAAGGTCTACCCGGAGACAGGCATCTGGCACCCTATGGCCCCCGCTCTCTACGAGGACGTGCGGGAGTACCGTGCCTGGTACGACTCCCGCAAAGACGTCCAGCTGCCTGCTGACGCCCCCACCGTCGGTCTCATCCTGCAGCGTTCCCACATCGTCACTGGAGACGAGGCTCACTACGCTGGCGTCATCCAGCAGTTCGAGGCCAAGGGCGCGCGCGTCATCCCCGTCTTCGCCGGTGGCCTTGACTTCTCGAACCCGGTCAAGAAGTTCTTCTACGGTCCCTCGGGCAACACGGCGTCAATTGACGTATGCGTGTCGTTGACCGGCTTCGCCCTCGTTGGCGGCCCTGCCCGGCAGGACGCTCCCAAGGCCATCGAGGCCCTCAAAAAGCTCGACGTGCCTTACCTCTGCGCCGTGCCCCTTGTCTTCCAGACGACCCCCGAGTGGCAGGTCTCCTCACTGGGCGTGCACCCTGTCCAGGTCGCCCTCCAGGTTGCGCTCCCCGAGCTCGATGGCGCTGTCGAGCCCCTGGTCTTTGCCGGCCGCGAGCCCCGCTCGGGCAAGTCCCACGCCCTCCCTGACCGCGCCGAGGCTCTCGTGGGCCGCGCCATCAGCTGGGCCAACCTCGGGCGCAAGAAGAACGCCGAGAAGAAGCTGGCCATCGCTGTCTTCTCCTTCCCCCCTGACAAGGGCAATGTGGGCACGGCCGCCTACCTCAACGTCTTTGGCTCCATCTTTGCCGTACTTAAGGATCTCAAGAAGCGCGGCTACGACGTCGGCCAGCTCCCCGCTGACGAGCGCGCCCTCATCGAGTCCGTCCTCAACGCCGAGGAGGCCCAGTTCAACAGCGAGGAACTCAACATCGCCTACAAGATGCCGGTGGACGAGTACCAGCGCCTATGCCCCTACGCTGAGGCCCTTGAGGAGAACTGGGGCCCTCCCCCTGGCACCCTCAACACCAACGGGCAGGAGCTCCTCGTGTACGGCAAGCAGTTCGGCAACATCTTCATCGGCGTCCAGCCCACCTTTGGCTATGAGGGCGACCCCATGCGGCTCCTCTTCTCCAAGTCGGCGTCCCCCCACCACGGCTTCGCTGCTTTCTACACCTACCTCGAGCACGTGTGGGGCGCCGACGCCGTCCTCCACTTTGGCACCCACGGTTCCCTCGAGTTCATGCCGGGTAAGCAGGTCGGCATGTCCGGAGGCTGCTACCCAGACTCCCTCATCGGCACCCTCCCCAACCTCTATTACTACGCCGCCAACAACCCTTCTGAGGCCACCATCGCCAAGCGCCGGTCCTACGCCTCCACCATCTCCTACCTCACGCCTCCCGCCGAGAACGCCGGGCTCTACAAGGGACTGAAGGAGCTCAAGGAGCTCATCGCGTCCTACCAGGGCCTCAAGGATGGCGGTAGGGCCACACCCATCGTGGCATCCATTGTCGCCACGGCGTACGAGTGCAACCTCGACCGTGACTGCAACCTGCCCTCGCTCGAGGACACGTGTGAGGACCTCACCGAGGACGAACGCAACCTCATCGTCGGCCAGGTGTACCGCAAGCTGATGGAGATCGAGTCACGTCTCCTGCCCTGTGGCCTCCACGTCGTGGGCGTGCCCCCCACGGCGGAGGAGGGCGTTGCTACCCTTGTCAACATTGCGGAGATCGACCGGCCTGAGAACAAGCCTCCTATCCAGGGCATCCCATCCATCCTCGCCCGGTCGATTGGCCGCAACATCGAGGAAATCTACGCTGGCAACAACAAAGGCGACCTTGACTGCGTCCAGCTTAACCAGGATATCGTTGCCGCGTCGCGCGCCATGGTGGGCGCCTTCGTTGCCGGGTCCACCGGCCCCGATGGCCGCCTTGGCACAAATGTCATGGCCCAGCTCGGCAAGGCCTTTGGCCTCTCCGAGGACCCCTGGCTCAAGGGCCTCAACGGGACCCAGTTCAAGTCCGTTGACCGGCTGGCCCTGAAGGAGACGTTCAAGTACCTCGAGTACTGCCTGGAGCAAATTGTCAAGGACAACGAGGTCGGTGCTCTTGCCGAGGCGCTTGACGGCACCTACGTGGAGCCCGGTCCGGGCGGAGACCCCATTCGCAACCCCCTCGTTCTGCCCACGGGCAAGAACATTCATGCGCTCGACCCCCAGTCCATCCCTACGACGGCCGCTTGCAAGAGCGCTGCTGTCATCACGGAGCGGCTCATCCAGCGTCAGTACGAGGAGGCTGGCAACGTCTATCCCGAGACCATCGCCCTCGTCCTCTGGGGCACTGACAACATCAAGACGTACGGAGAGTCCCTCGCCCAGGTCCTCTTCATGGTCGGTGTTCGGCCTGTCCCCGATGCCCTTGGCCGCGTCAACAAGCTCGAAGTCATCCCCCTTGAGGAGCTTGGCCGGCCCCGCATCGATGTTGTCGTCAACTGCTCTGGCGTCTTCCGCGACCTCTTTGTGAACCAGATGAACCTCCTCGACCGCGGCGTCAAGATGGTCGCCGAGCTCGACGAGCCCCTCGAGATGAACTACGTCCGCAAGCACGCCCTGGAGCAGGCCGCTGAGCTTAATGTCAGCGTTCGTGACGCCGCGACCCGAATCTTCTCAAACGCCGGTGGTAGCTACTCGTCCAACGTTAACCTTGCGGTCGAGAACTCGTCCTGGACGGACGAGTCCCAGCTCCAGGAGATGTACCTTAAGCGCAAGTCCTTCGCCTTCAACTCGGACCGTCCCGGAGATGGCGGTCAAGAGTCGCGCGACATCTTCGAAAAGTCGATGGCGACGGTCGACATGACCTTCCAGAACCTCGATTCGTCGGAGATCTCCCTCACGGACGTGTCGCACTACTTTGACAGCGACCCTACCAACCTCGTCCAGGGCCTGCGTAAGGACGGCAAGAAGCCCGCCTCCTTCATCGCGGACACGACGACGGCCAACGCGCAGGTCCGGTCCCTCGCCGAAACGGTCCGCCTTGACTCCCGCACCAAGCTCCTCAACCCCAAGTGGTATGAGGGCATGCTCGGGTCTGGTTACGAGGGTGTGCGCGAGATCCAGAAGCGCCTCACGAACACGATGGGGTGGAGCGCCACGTCGGGCCAGGTCGACAACTTCGTCTACGACGAGGCCTCGGCCACCTTTATCGAGGACCCTGCCATGGCCGACCGGCTCATGGACCTCAATCCCTCTTCCTTCCGCAAGCTGGTGGCCACCTTCCTCGAGGCCAACGGGCGCGGCTACTGGGATGCCACTGACGAGCAGCTCGAGCGGCTCAAGCAAATGTACCAGGACGTCGAGGACAAGATCGAGGGCGTCGAGTAGACGCCCTGGCTGGCCCGCGCTGGAGACGGATCGACCGCCATGGACCATAGAACAGACGGGACGGCGCCCGGGGGCAGTTGGCAGACTGCCCATTCAGGTGGAGACACGGCGGGCGCCAGAGGTACACGGACAATCACGGACCCTAGAGATCGGCGGGGGGAACGGGCAGACGAGGTCGTCGACTTCCCCACCTCGAACCGACCGATACCACCCTGGAGACAGCCCTTTGAGTCGCCATACCCTGATCAGCCCCCCGCTCGCGTCGCGAGACGCCGCGAGGCTCCTCACGTTGATCCCACCGGGAGCGAAACGTGGACCCCTCGAAGAGAGCCTTGTCCCAGACGGGGGCGTACTGGTCGTCCCACGGGCGGCGCCTTGAGCCGCGGTCCGGCAGCTCGAAGCCGCCACCGCCGCGGAGGCGCCCCCTGGCGAGTGCCTCGGTACAGACCGTCGACGCCCCCGACCCGACACCACGTAGCGGCTGCGGCGCGCCGGCAGGCGTCGTTCGTCTTGTCGCCATCTGGGGCGGCATGTCGTCAGAGTGCACTTCCGCCCTTCCTTCGCGAGAAAGAAGGGCCCCGTCTCATCACCACCCCCGCACCGCAGATCGCGACAGTGGTTGCGCCGTTGCCGGCCTCGCCGCCCCGACGGTGCCGTATTTCTCCCATCTCGGCCGCCCGGACGACGACGGTGACATATGGCGGTCCGTGCGCGCGATGTGGCGTCGACCACGTTATTGCGTCCACGCCCGCGGCCGTCGCGGCGTTGGAGGAGGAGGTCGTCGGGCTGATGGCCCCTCCCTACGGCCTGCTATCGCGTGGCCCCCCCCTCGTGGCCCGGCCCGGCCGTGCCATCGGGGTGCTGGTGGGCGCCGAGGCCGGGACCGGTCGACCTGTGCGGCTCCGGGCCTTTTCGGGCCAGTGCGATGGACGATGGCGCGTCGACGGGTGGGCTGGGCCCGTTGCTGGTCTGACGCATGAGGACGCCGAGTACGGCGAGGCCCGTGCCGCTATCGAGGCCCTGAGCCGACGACACGCTGCCGCTGCTGAGGCCAACGATGCCGCGGCGGCGGCCCGGCTCGGGGCCCAGCGCAAGGCGGCGAGCCACGCGCTCCAGGTGCGCCTCCAGGACAGCTATCGCACCAAGTCACGGGGCGGCCGGGACGTTGACCTTCGCGCGGTGTGGCTTGAGACGTTGGAGCGTGACGGGGTCGCCGTCCCCCCCTTGCTCCGCCCAAGGGGCCCGGGCGGTCCAGCTGTCCCGTCGTTCCCGCACGGCGTCGGCGACTGCGCTGAGCCCAAGCTCCTCCACGCGGCCCACACTCTGGCCTTGGCCCCGCTGGTTGATGTGGGCATGGCCGTGTGCTGGGTCGGAGCGCGGCCTCGTGCGGGCACTGCGGGCGGGCCGGCACTAGACGGGTCCCTCTGCGACCGTGACGGGGCGCTGCTCGGGCCATGCAACAAATGTCGGTCCATTCTTGGAGCTCTCCTCTGCCCGGCGGCGGCTTGACGAGGCCTTCTCGGGGCTGACGCTGTAGCGTAATTGGTCCATTCACAACCGTGGGTCCCCCCATAGACATAGCCATTCCCCAAAATGCATCAACGGTGTGCTTTTTGGCGGGTGAGGGTGGGGAGCTGCAGGAAAAAGGCGTGTAAGAAGGGCTCAAGCGCCCTCGACTTTGCTCCTCACCCAGTCTCGGCAGCCGACACTGGGGAGGTCGCTGTTTCGCCTAACGACAGCAGCTCCCACTACAACTCAATCGATGCGATCCGCCTGGCTCCGGAACTCGTTGAGGACCTCGGACAGCGAAAGCTGTCCTCCACCGCGGTCGCCGCGCCACGGCTCGGGCTCACTGTCACCGTCGCTCCCCGAATCGCTTTCCCGCATCGGAGGTCCTCGCGCCAGAGATCCATCGGCGCCAACGGTCTGGGCGCTCATCCCACCGTCAGCGAGGCCTCGGAGGTCCCGGCGTGCGCCCAGTTTCGGGGCCGCCTTGTCCACGACAAGCGAGGGCCAGGGCGGGGGGGTCGGAGGCCGGTCCTCCTGGTCATCCCACCCGACCCCACCGGGACCGGCCGCTGCCTCTCCGTCCTCCCACGTTGTCGAGTCGAAAAAAAAGGACGACGACTCCCCACTCGAGAACTCCGAATCATCTCCGACCCCTTCCTCGCGTAGTGCGGGACTCACGCCTGTAGCCTCATCAGCGCGCCGCTCCGAGGCGCGGCGCCGGGCCGTGCGGACGAGCCGCGCGAGGGCGTCGGCCCCCCCACCTGGCCGGTACCCCCTTCCCGGTACAGAGACAGGATCCGTCTGACCCTCTCTGCTTCTACTCCGCGGCCCCTCGGGCATGTCGACCCCGACGTCGCGGGCCGAGGCCAGCGCCTCCTCCAGCTTAGCACTCGCTGTCATGGCCTCCTGGGCGGCGACTGATGCTCTTCCCAAAGCTGCCATGACGCGCTCCTCGGCGTCGCGACGGCTGGCCAGCTCCCGCTCCCCGCGCACAGCCGCGGCCTCACGTTCGGTGTCGTCATCGTCGTCAAAGGACGATACACCGTCCGACGCAGACCCGCCGTCTGAGGCGGCGTCTGCCGTCGAGGAGGGTCCAGGGCTAGCTGATGCGCCCGCCTCAGACTTGGTCTCAGCCTTGGCCTTGGCCGTGGCTGTGTCAGAGAGCAAGAGCGAGCCACCAGAACTGCCGTCAACCCCCTCGGATGGCGACGACGAGGAAGGCGCATCGCCGCTCTCGCCACGGAGGGCCTTGACCTCACGTTCGAGCCGCGCGTCGACGAGCGTGGCACTCCGCTGCGCCCGCAGGACAGAAACCGACAAGTCCCGCAGCTGCGCCTGCCACGCCCCCATGGTGCCCGACAATGATCCCGTCAAACCCGTGGCCAGGTCGGCGCCCCATCGCGTAGCGCCTCCCACCGCGCCCAGGTCGAGCGGCACTGACGGGACGGGCGACCACAATGGCCCTGTGACCCGGTCGTCAGCGTCTGTGTCAACATCGGCATTGACGGCGTCGCCGTCGGCGGCATCATCGGCGTCGGCAGCCGTCCCGCTCGCGTTGTTCTCCTCGTTCTCGGGTGCCCCCAGGGCCCACAAAGCTGCCCGCCGCGCTGCCTGCCCAGCATCCAACGCCCGGTCGGCAGCGTACACGGGCGCCCGCCCAACAGCCGCCAGCCCCCCGGCCGCTGCCCCAGACGTGCTCCTCCAGGCTCCCCCCAAAATCTCGTCCAGCTGAACGTTCCCCCACCCCCCTTCCCCCCACCCCCTCCCCCTGCCCAGCCGGGGCGACGACCGCCCCCCCCGTCGCTCGGGGGCCACAAGAGACACGGAAGCTTCGACGCCGCCGGGGGTCATGGCCTGGGCAACGAGGTCGTCGAGGCTGGCGCTAGCCGCGGGGGATGCGGGGCGGGGGGGGTCGACCTCCTCCTTGTCGAGGTCACCCCCTGCTTTGACCCCGGTTCCGTTTCGGCCTGCCGCCGCCGCCGATGACGTCGTCTTCGTCGTAGTTGTCTTCCGTTGGTCCCCGCCGGCTCGCAGCGCGGCCCGCTGGGCCCGCGGCACGGCCCGCTCCCGCCGCACCCGTCCCCTCCCCAGCCCTAGTAGACCCACCCCGGACGCCGCCTCGGCCAGGCCCTCGGCCAAGTCAGCGCATTCTAGAGAAGCGTCCTCAACCGCCCGCAAAGCGAGAGGAGAATCCCGCTGAAACGCCTTCGAGGCCTCCTCAACCGCCCGGGACGCGGCTTCAGCGGCGACTGCGCTCTCCTCGACAGCCCGGAGCGTGCGATCGAGCTGCCGGAGGATGGGCATGGCGGCGCGTGAGGCAGCTGCGGCGCCCCCTATGGCGGCTCCGAGGAGTATGAGACTCGCCAGTGGGGCAGACGCCTCGCCAGCGGGGCGGGGGAGTGGAGGGGTGGGCGCCGCTCGGACCATCTGGTGGCCGCCACCGCGGAGGCGCCCGGTTTGCCCCGGCGCCGCGACGGCAGGTGGAGGCGGTGGAACCGACGCCGAAGACGAGGACGGCTCTCCCGGCATGGTCGCCTCCTCGAAACCTTGTCTGCGGAGCGCAGAACGAAGCAGATGGAGAATGGAGGGTGAATCATGAATTGTTTTTATCGTCTCCCCCGCGCGGGACGCGATTGGAAACCGAAATCTCGCCGAGCGGCGCGAGGTGGCCGTTGCGTCGTTGCGCCTCTGGGCATCGTCGTCCAGGGGCTGCGCGTGCGGATTCTCGCAACAGTCCGCGGCCCCGTGGCCCTCATTGGGTCTTTCGACGCTCGACACATGATTGCGCGACTTGTGCGGTGGGATGGGCGCCGAGGGGCGGCGAACCAGGCCTCGTGGGACCCCATTGTCCTCCTCGTCGCCCCTCGTTGTCCGCCCCCGTTGTCTGCCAGTGGCACCCCACCCCTGACCGGAGTTCCCCCCCCCACCCCGGAGGTCACCGCTCCAGTCTCCCCCCACCCCAGCGGACCGGGTCAGGATGGCCGACGGTGATCCCGAGATCAGCGCCAGTGCAGGGACAGGCGCTGAGACGGGCGGCCCCGAGGGAACGGGCCGTCAGCGTTGCCGTTTCTTCGAGCAAGAGTTCCCACGGATCGATGAGGTCGTTATGGTGGAGGCGAGAAGGGCGAACGACGCGATGCGAAGCCGAGGGGGACCGCCTCGGCCGCCGCCGTCACGTCCACGTTTCCCTGAGAGCACTTGGCTTTTTCTGGGATCGACCCTCTATCCTGCCGGTCCTGCATCGGGGTTTTCGCCCCGTCGTACCCGAGGAATGGCTCATTACGGTCCGAGCGCCCGCCATGAGTGCCAAGCCGGGCCACCGACCTCGGCCGCCGGCTCCAGCCGATCGCCGTGGCCCACGGCGGACCCGCGGGGTTGTCCAGAGCGTTATCCGTGCGATTTATCGGCGCGCCGGTGGGATCTCGGATCCTGCGGACCTGTTCTCCGTCCGCCGTCGCGCCTGACGTCCCGCGGCGGCGGCGGCGAGGCCGCGGGCCTGCGACCCCCGACGCGCTCGTCGAGCTCTCCGCGTGCTCCGACATCCTCCTCCCTTCCTCCCCCTGCCCTCTTCCCCAGGTCAAGTCCATTGCGGAAATGGGCGCGTATGTCTCTCTCCTCGAGTACGACAACAAGGAGGGAATGATCCTGTTGTCAGAGCTGAGCCGTCGCCGCATCCGGTCAATTGCCAAGCTCATCAAGGTGGGCCGGGTGGAGCCCGTCATGTGCCTGAGGGTGGACGAGGAGAAGGGATACATCGACCTCTCCAAGCGCCGTGTGAGCCCCGAGGAGGCTGCTGCGGCTGAGGACCGCTACGCCCGGTCACGGCTTGTGGCGACGCTCATCGGCCACGTCGCCGATGTGTGCGGCGTTGACCTCCTCGAGCTAAACAAGCGCCTCACTTGGCCCTTATACAAGGAGCACGGCCACGCCTACGACGCTCTGCGCCAGGCCGCCGTTGACCCCGACGCCATTTTAGGTAAATACAACCTGGAGCCCGCGTTGAGGGACAGGCTTATCAAGGACGTTAAGCAGCGGCTCAAGCCCCACCCGCACAAGGTCAGGGCTGACGTGGAGCTGCGGTGCCACACGTTCGCCGGGGTCGACGGGATCAAGGCGGCGATGCGGGCGGCGGCCGCGTGCTCGACGGACGACTGCCCCATCGAGGTGCGGCTTATCGCGGCGCCCGTCTATGTCCTCACGACGATGACCCACGACAAGCGGGGGGGGCTCGAGGCTCTGGCTCGGGCCATTGAGGCCGCGCGGGCTGCTCTGGAGGCGCCCGAGCTAGGCGGGGACCTGGCCGTGCGGGAGCGGCCCCGTGTGGTGAGTGCCGAGGATGAGAAGTTGCTGGCGGAGAGGATGGCAGAGCTCGAATTGGCCAATGCCGAAATCGATGGGGATGACTCGGGGTCGGGGGACGAGGATGAGGCTGGCATGGGGTCGGGCAAGGTCGAGGGCGAGGAGTGAGGATCTCAACAGGTAGGGGCACGGGGTCGACCCGCGGGTTGCGTCCCGCTGTCACGTCACGGGCGTGTTGATACCGCCAGCTTCCCTGGCGATGCCAGAGGAGCCGCCACCGAACCAGCTTGGCAAGGAAGAAGCCCCCCAGGCTCCCCCCCGCCCCCAGCCGCCCTCGCTCGGCTGTAGGACCAGGTTCAGCGAAAGGGCTTCGCTCTGGAGGAACTCCCTGCGCCGGCCGAGGGGCGTGCCCACAGCCGCGAGCTGGGCGACAAGGGCGCCGCCACCCGCGACGACGGCGTCGTTGACAAGAGGGCCCGCGGATCCGCCGGACCCCGGCGCCTGCGCCCCGAGCTGTGCGATGACAGTGGGCGCCGCGTCGGCGTCGCCTTTCCCGAGGGCGACGCCAGCGGCATTGGCGACGGTGCCCTCCGCAGCGCCTGCCATTGCCTGCTGCACCAAGGAAGCAGGCGCCGCCCCCGCTCCCGGCCCGACGGCGCCCGAGTTTGCGGCGACCGCCCCGACGGCGCGATCGCTCTGCGCCGCTGTCTGGAGCACGGCCACGGGTGCAGCGACAAGGGCGGCTGCACGGAGGCCGGCGCTGCCAGCGGCCTCGGCCAGGCGGCACCGCAGGGGGGAGACGCCAGCGGCCCGTCGAAAGGGTGCGAATCCTGGCCGACAGGCACCGACGGCGTCCGTTTTGCTGCCGCCGCTGCTACCCCCTCCAGTCAACGTATTGGCGATTAGCCCGTCCTCGGCGTCGGCGGGGCCTAGGGCGAGCTGTCCGGCCCCCGCGCCTGAGCCGTCGGGATTTTCGGATCGCCGCACGAACCCGGACAGCATACCTCCTCGGGCGCGTTGGTGCCAAAAGGGCTCTTGGAGGTCGAATGCGGTGGCCAGGACTTGGGACTGGGCCGCGGCGTGGGGAGGGGCGGGGACGACCAAGGCGGCGACGAGGAGGAGGACGGCAAGGGTCGACGTCTTCGTGGGGGGTGGGGGAGGAGTTTGGGGGGTTGGGGGGTGGCGTTGACAATCGCCCCTCTGGTGCGCCTGGAAACGAATATAACGACAACCGCGGCAATAAGTCCGGTCTAATGTGCCAGTGGCCTTCCGAAACCGCTAAAAAATCGCAACGTTGTCCTCCAAGTGCGCGGACCCTCATTGCCGCTACCATCGGATCGACGCCCGTGGCACCGAAGCCGATTGCAATGGACAAGATACGTTCGCAACCGCTACACACGCACGCCTCCGGCGTTCGCGCACGCAGAAAGGGACGCTCGTTCCTGGTCCGTCGTCGCTCGCCCTGGGTTCTAGGCGGGCCGCCCGGGCGCGGGCCTGGGCGCGGGTGACGGTGGGAGGATTGACGAAGACAGCGTTGTCGGACATGGCGACGGGCGGAGGGGGGGGGTGGGGGGCCGGGCCGGGGGGGGGGGGGGGCGCCTCGGCTCCGCCCCGCACGGGAGGAAGAAGTCGAGGCGAGGTCTGGTCCCGTCGTCCTCTCCGGGATATCATCGAGCCCCTCGTCGTCCGCATGTTCTATTGTCGTCTCTCCGGCGAGTGGGGCGACCTCGCCGACCCGGCCGACGCCAGCTGGCTCGCGCCCGCTGTCCTCGCCCTCGAGGCGCGCCAGTAGGTCCGTCGCGTCCCGTGGGACGGCCCTAGTTCCCACCAAACAACGTCGTCACACCCCCCGTCATTCACTGCACCCTCACGCCGCTAGCGCCGCGTCGACCTGGGAGAGCGCGGCACCCAGTCGACCTGTGGCCTCGGCATCGGGCCACACCCGCCTCCCCCCACCAGCCAACCCTGACAACCCAAGCCGCAGAGCCCGCACTGGCGCCAGGCGCCGCTTCCGGTCCTCGTCGGACTCCATTTCGGCGCACGAGGAAGGAGCGAGTTCCGAGGCGTGGCGCACGGCCGCCTCGGCGAGGGCGATGTGAGCGGAGGCCAGAGCAGAGTAGGCTGCCTCATCGCGGCGCCAAGCGTCTCCTGTGAGGAGGTGCACAGCACGTGCCAGGCACTCGCGCTCGCGTGCTCGTCCACCAAGGCGTCCCGCGGCAGTGGGCCCTCCAGCCCAGGGGGCAGGGAGGCGGACCGATGCCCCCGGGGCAGCCGCGGCAGCCTCGGCTTCGGCGCGCTCGGCAGTGCTGGGGGGCTCACCCGCCGCCCGATGGATGCGGGCCCACGCGGCCCACCCGTCGGGCGTGTGGGGACCGATCCCGCCCGCCGTCCACAGGGTCCACAGATCGGCGAGGACGACGGCCGTCTGCCCTGCCCGCGACGTGCGCCCCCGGGCGTTAAGTCGGCGCCGCTCGGCGCGGCGGCCCGCCAACGTCGCCGAGAACGTGTCAGCCCCTCCCCCCAGACCGAGGGGTGCCAGCGCCGCGGCGTCCTCAGTTGATATTGACATGGGCACCGATTCGGCGTCGTCGTCGTAGTCGCTGCCCAAGTCGACCGCGGCCGTTCCTTCCGAGGCCGACGATGCTGCCTCGGCAGTGTCGTCGTCTGCGTCGGACGAGCCAAGGTCGAGGCCACCAACGGGTGTGGCGAGGGAGGATGCAGCGGCGGCAGCTGGGACCTCAGCTTCGTTCGCCTCACCCGTCACCGCCTCCACAGTGGCATTCCGGGCTCCGAACCAGTGCCCGACACGCCAGGTGAGCCGCGCTCTCCCACACGCCCGGGTCGAGCCGTCCCGCCCCTCCCGCCGCGCCCGAGGAGGAGGGAGCCCCCCCCTTGCCAGACCCATCCGCTCCCCCCCCCTCGCCCCGCGTGATGCGGGCCACCCGCAACACCGCTCGCACCACGCGCGGCGCGTCGGCAACTCTGCCTCCGAGGCTCGCCGCCCGAGCGAGGTTCTCCCAGACATGCCACCGGGTGGCGTCCAGTCGCGCTGCCTCGGCTAGTGCCCCCGCGGCCCGACGGGCCTCGGCTCGTGCTCTCTTGACGAGTGCGCGGGACACGGCCGGGTTCAGCTCGTTCCTCGCCGTCGCGGCCATCCCGTCGGCGCTGCGAAGGCGAAGGGCCCCGAGGTTGTTCCATGCCTCGGCGTCATCGACCTTTAGAGACGCGGCGCGCCCGAAGGCGGCGGCCGCTGACGCCACAAGCGACGCAGCATCGTCCGACGACAATGACGCACCCGCTCGGTCAGCACCGCGGAGCCGAGCGTGGCCGAGGGCAAACCACCCATCGGCGTCCAGCGGACTGAGCCGAAGGGCCTCCGCCCAGAGGTGCGCGGCCTCGGCATCGTTGCCTGACCGCTGCGCGTGGGCTGCCAGAGCCCGCACGGCCCGCGCCAGGGGTCGGGGGCGTGGGCCTTTGGGGCCCTTCTCTCTGCCCCCTCCCTTTACCTCCGCGGCCTCTTTGGACGTCGCCCAAGCGGCGCGCCAGTAGGCGGGCGAGTCAGCGAGGTCGCCAAGGGCGCAGAGGAGGCGCGGGACTGCGGCGGCGCCCCGGGCGCGGGCGGCGGCGCGGCGGCCCGCCGTCGCGGCGTCGACGTCGACGTCGTCGTTGCCTCGAGTCAATTGGCGCCACTCCCCGCTCGTTTCCTCCTTGTCCCACCCCGCCTCTCGTAGACGTCGTCCCAGAGCCGCCTCAGCCTCGCCCGCACGGCCTAGGGCCCGCAGCGCCGCCACTGCTGCATCATCGTGGCCCGCTGCGGCAAACACAGCGAGTGCCTCGCGGGGCATGCCCGACGCCAGCAACGCCCCGCCCAGCCGCTCGGCGAGGCGGCTCGCCGCGGGCAGGTGCGCCGCCCACAGACCGGCCAGCGGGGGGGCCGACAAAGAGCCAACTTCACCGCAGAGCCACTCGAGGGTCAGCACGCCACGCGCCTGGGTGCGGGGTCGGCCCGCTTCGCGCTCGGCCCGCCGAAAAAGGGCCGCCCGCAAGGGGGCGCCCGGCCTTGCTGCGGCATCCAGGGGCGCTCCAGCGGGAGGACACCACCCATGAGCCTCGACGCACTCGTCGTGGGCCCGGCGCTGATCGTCACCGACGCCACCACGGGGGCCGATGGCACGGGGCGTGGCCACACCCTCGGGGGGTGGCGCCTCGGGGTCCTCCTCGGCGTCGCGGGGGGGGGCGGTGGCGGCGGCGGCGTTGGTCCCGGTCTCGTCCTCGTCCAACGGCGTCAAGTGGTGCCCCAGAGCCGGGCAACACCCCACCAGCGCGGCCTCCGCCGGCGGGAGGGCAGGGCCCCACGTGGCAAGCGCGAGTCCGGCTGGGATAGCCGGCAGGCCAGCGGCGGGGGCAGGGGAGGGGCTCTGGGTGATGGCGGCGGCCCGGTCGCCCTCCGCGTTATCCATCGTAGGGCGGAGGAGGAGTGGCAGGGGCAGGATCTCGGAGTCGCCCTCGGCGTCGAGACCCTCGGTCCCGCCGCGCGGCACTGCTGCCGCGGGGGCGTCGTCGGGGGCGGGGGCGTTGCTGGACGGTCTGGAGCAGCAACCGCCAATGCCCCCCCCGCCCTCGGCCCTTGCCGCCGCCTCTGCGACCCAAGTTGCAGCGCCCACGGACGCCCACCGCGTGGCGCCATCCGGACAGACGCGTCTCGCGCCGACGACGAGCACTGCGTTGGCGTCCCGCTGGTGGATGGTGCGTAGCGCCAGGGCGCCCCCCACGCCGGCCTGGAAACCAAGGGCAGCCGCGGCCCCCGCGGCGCAGGCCCTCGCCGTCTTCCGGCGGCCCAGCCCCGCCTCCCAGAGCCCTCTTTCCAATCGCACGGTCGACAAGAGGACGCGGGCGTCCCGAAGACCGGCGCGCCCCGCGTAGGGCGCGAGGGACGCGGCGTCGACGCGCCAGGCGGCCGACTTTGCGAGTCGACGCCACGCCAGGTCGCCCGACGACGCCACTTCAGCGCTCGTGGCGCCACGCCCATGACTCCTGGAGGCATTGTCGAGGGCCCGCAGATGGAGACCCGCCGCCCGGGCCCGCCACAGCCACGACGAGGGATACAAAAGAACCGTCGCGTCGTCGTCGTAGGGGTCTGATGGGTCCGGGAGAAGGGCGAGGGCGAGGGCGAGGGCGTCAGCGCCAGGGGCAGGCGCAGTCGGCGCCTCCCCGTCGCCCGTGGCCAGAAGGTGTCCCCAGTCTCGTGCCCACGCGTCGGCGGGCAGGGCCGAGGGCGCGGAAGTCGAGGGGGCCGACGAGGGCGTGGTCGCCTCGTCGTCCCCACGGGCCGCGGCGCAGAGGTCGCAGTCGCCAGCGCCGGCCACACCTCCCCCGAACCCCCCTAGCAAGAGCCTGCGACCGGCCTCTACAACACAAGCCGCCGCCGCGGTCAGGCCCACCCCGACGGCCGTCTCTGCCTCGGCGTCTTCCGGATCGGCGTGGCGCGCGGCCCGCGCGGCCTCGGCGGCGACGCGCAGGGGCTCGATCCAGTCGGCGACGGTGTCGGTCGGGGCGGGAACGGGAAGGGCGCCTGCTGACACAGCGAGGCGGAGGGCCGTCCGCGCGTCTCCGCGCCGGGCGGCCTCGACGAGGTCGGGATCGACCCCAGGGCAGGCCTGCCATCGCGGGGGGTGCGTGGAGGGGGGGTGAGCGCGGTGATTGTGGGGCGGTCCACGACTTTACGAGCTTACAACTCTAACAACTCCTCCTCCTCTTTCGCTCGCCGAGGCGGGGGCCCGTGGTGGCTGTGACGCGTCATCGAGCGGAAGCGTGGGCCACAAGAGGTCGAGCTCCAGGGGTGTCAAGGACATCCGCGTCATAGACGTCGTCATCTCAGCGATGGCCGAGGGGCGCTGGAAAGACGGGGGGTGTCGTGAGGGGCGGCTCCGGCGGCCTTGGTGGCGCGGCCCTGGTGGCGACGGCTCTGGTGGCGGCCGACCTCCAGTGGGCCTCGCGGGTAGCGGTTGACCCTCCCGAGCGGCGACAGAAACCCGACAATAGCAACCTCCGCCGCCCGCGAACGGGAATTAACCACCATCGGGCGTCGGGGTGGCCCTTCGTCGGGACGCAAGTGGGCACGTGCGTGGCAGCGCCCTCGAGGGCGCCCCACCCGGGTCAAAGCCGCCCTCAACTTCTTGTCCCTAGCGGTTGACAGGGAGCTCGGGCAACATGGCGAGTTTGAGCTTGCCCGGACGTTCCAGCTCGTCGCTGGAGGCGTTGCGCTGCCATTGGCCGCGGGCGGCAGCCGTCCTGAACGCTGTGGCGCAATTTGGCGCTCGCCTCGGCAACAGCTACGCGCTGCGTTCCGTTTTCGTGGCCGGGACTCAGGGAAGAGCCCGTTGCCTCCTCCAGGGCTTCGTTCGAGCCGCCTCCTCCTAGCGCCCGCACACCTCGGCTCGGTCTGCCCTTCTGGTGGCGCGGTCCACGAGCCCTCGACGCTTGGCTCCCACCCGCTCCCCGCCCAATCGAGACGCGGTCGACGCGCTCTTGTGGAGGCCGCCCGACCGGCGGCGTTGCTTCGAGGAGCCCTCTGCGGGCTCGCCGGTCAACTGCGACAGTCATCCATCGATTCTCGCGGCCCTTGGGAGTGGTAGACTGGATCGAACATCTCCAAGCGCTCGGCGGGACCGCCGCGCCGGCCGTCGACCTCGGCCGCCGGCCCATGCGACTCGTCCGCGACCGCCGCGGGTTCGATGAGGGGGGTTCCGATACCCCCGTAATCTACATAGGCGCTGTCGCTCGCCTTTGCGCGTCTTTGTGCCCTGCCTCGCCGTCAGGGGGGCCGACGCCGACGCAAGGCCTGGTCTGGCGGGCCCAGTGGGGATAGCGGCCCCGGTGGTGGCCTCGCCCGAGCCCCCGCCCGGGTCGCCTTGCGACCGTGCGTTCCCTGTCTGCCGGGGTCCAGCTCCCCGCGGGCCCTGCGCGATCTTGACCGAGCCCTCGGCTCGATCGCGGGCGCGACGACGCGCCGGTCGTCGCTCGCGGTTTGTTGCTACTTGCCGCGCCCGGGCCTGCGACTTCCTCCCTATGGCGTATGTTGTCGACCCGTCGACCCTCGACGTCAGATCCTCCTCCGACCCATCCGCCGAATCCTTTCCCTCTATCCCAGGCCAAGGGCGACTCAGGCGGCGCCGTCGTCCTACGGACGCGCAAGTTCCTCCGCAACGCTCTTCTGCAGCGTCGTCAGATGGTCCTCGACGTCCTCCACCCCGGACGCCCTAACGTGTCCAAGGAGGACCTCCGCGACCGTCTCAAGTCCATGTACGACGTCAAGGACGCTTCCCAGATCGTCGTCTTTGGCATGCGCACGGCGTTCGGCGGCGGCAAGTCGTCCGGGTTCGCCCTCGCCTACGACTCCCTCGAGGCCCTCAAGCGGTTCGAGCCCAAGTACCGCGTCGCCCGCCAGGGCCTTGGGAAACACACGCGTAAGAGTCGCAAGCAGCTTAAGGAGCGCAAGAACAAGAACCTCAAGGTTCGGGGCAAGGCGAAGAAGTCGCTGGCCGCCTGAGGGAGGTGGGGGACGGAGGGCGGTGAGGATTGGATCGGCCCAGCGACCGGGTCTGCTGGTCTTGTCCACCGCCAGTGCCGGTGCCGGTGCCGGTTCCGGTGCCGTTGCCGCTGTTGCTGCCTCCGCCACCGCCGAGGCCGAGTCTCCCGCAGTCGCCCTCCCCTCGTACGCCCTCCGTCATTGTCCTGCGCCCCCTTCCTTTGTCGCGTCCCCTTCCGCCCGCCTCGCCAGAGCGATACGGTGCACCCGCCCTAGTCGAAACCCCGCCCGGGTAACCCCACGGAGCGCCAGCGTCGCTTCCCGCTGCACCCCTCGCCTGCGCTGGCCGACACACTTCGGTTGTGCCTCGGCGCTGCAGCGGTAGATTGTCGACGGCGGATCAACTATGGTGCAGCTGACACTGGCGAGACATAACAAATGAGAGAAGTCCGTCGACCACAAGCCGGGGGCCGACGAGACGCCGAGAGATGCCGTAAGAGCCCTTTCCCGTCGGCGGTGCCGCCGGAAGTGTCGGGGTGTCCAGCGCGCCTCGGCGCTCAACTACCCCAAGCTCCACACCGCTCGAAGTCGAAGGAAGGTGTTCTTTTCGATCATGACCGGCGACGCGTCACGTTCGAGCCGTTTTGTGCCGCCCCGATCGGCACCTGGCCGGTGCCGCCGTGGCAATTTTTCCCCTCTCCTCGCTCGCGACTCGGTGGTGCGTCGCGACATCCCTCTGGAGATAAATTGAAAGATTACATCGCGACTTATTGTCGATAGATCGCCGGGAGATGCGCAGTCGGCGTTATCTGGCGCTCAGACGGACCCTGACCCACCCTCTCTACCCCCCGCAGCGGGACCTGCTTTTCCCCGCCCCCCTCCCCCTGGTCCGGGCCGAGACGGCCGTTGCGCTGTTGAAAGGAGAGGATAAGCATCGATGCGCCCTGAATGTGCGGTGGCCCGGCTGTCCCCGCCAGGCGGTGGCAGCGGCGGCCTCGAACCTTGCGCCCACCGCGTCGCGGGTGGCGACTGATTCGGAGGAACGTCCGAGCGCGAACGAGGGGTCCACGCGGCGACGCCTGCCCCGGCGGGGCAGCACGGGTGACTTCAACGCCCTCGCGACGGGGGGGGTGGACAAGGGAGGCACGCGGAGCAGCACCCCCCTTGAGGTGCCGCTCGAAGGCAATGTTGACCCCGCTGGTCACTCGGCGTTGCACCTGGCCTCGGAGGAGAGGCCGACGGGGACCGGGACGGACATGAGCCGCATCCTCCGGACGGCCCCCGACGACGAGCACGGAGAGGACCCGAGCAGCGAGTCGGGCAGCGAGAACGGCGAGGGGACACAGGGAGTGACACACCGCTCGCCGGTCCCCGGGGAGCGGTCCCCGTCGCGCCGGTGGAAGCCGAGGGCGAGCCGAGAATTCGAGGCCGGAGAGACCAAGGGCGCCGACCCCCTCACGGAGGAGGAGCGAAGGGCGGCCGTGCTCTCGGATCTGCAGCGCCGGGCCGACCGCGAGGCCGCCCAGCAGGCTGCCGCTCTGGCCGCCGCCCGGGCCGCCCAGGTCCCCATCTCGCCTACGCCCCCGGTGGGTGGGAGTACCCACCGCGGCCGTTCCAACCAGCGACCGGTCACCGGAGCCATCTTTCGGGTGTCCGAGTCATCCTACAGGCGAGATAAAAGAGTGGAGGAGAGGGAGAGGGATAGAGGGAGAGCTCGGGGGCCGACACTCTCTCGCTGCCCGCCGACCCACCCCCCCCCCCCCCCCCCCCCCCCCCCCCCACCCCCCCACACCCCCCCCCCCCCCCCCACCCCCCCCCCACCCCCCCCC
>Ga0181574_10001857_pt1 | contig 19515 bp, 18 predicted proteins | sample 101ome_24_FD_145600 | JGI IMG/M metagenome (GOLD analysis project Ga0181574, IMG submission 145600) | Coastal salt marsh microbial communities from the Groves Creek Marsh, Skidaway Island, Georgia - 101410AT metaG (spades assembly) | ecosystem: Environmental > Aquatic > Marine > Intertidal zone... | reverse complement strand
CCGCTTTCGCCGACAATGCCCAAAGTTTCGCCTTTGTGAATGGTAAAGCCCATGTCGGTGACTGCTTTCACATGGTCCCTTGTGCGCCGCAAAAGTCCAGTTTTCACGGGGAACCAAACGCGCAAATCTTCTGCCTCGACCAATATGTCTTGTGCGGTCAGTGGCGACGCATGGCCATGCGGTTCGGCATTGATGAGTTGTTGGGTATAAGCGTGTTGAGGCGCATTAAAAATATCATCAACCGCCCCGTCTTCGACAATATCGCCATCTTGCATGACATAAATCCGATCAGCCATTTTCTTGACCACGCCCAAATCATGGGTGATGAGCAGTATCGACATGCCGAACTCGCTTTGCAATTCTTGCAGCAGGTCGAGAATTTGCTTTTGAATGGTCACGTCAAGCGCCGTGGTCGGTTCATCGGCAATCAGCAAATCGGGCTGGTTGGCCAGCGCCATGGCAATCATCACGCGCTGTCTTTGCCCGCCCGACAATTCATGCGGCAAGGCTTTCAAACGCTTTTCCGCATTGGGAATGCCGACACGCGTCAACAGACGCAAGGTCTCGGCGCGCGCGGTGGCGTGGTCCAGCCCTTGATGCATTTCAATGATTTCCGAAACTTGTTTTTCAATCGAATGCAGCGGATTGAGCGATGACATGGGCTCTTGAAAAATCATCGAAATGCGATTGCCGCGCACTGAGCGCAGCATATGGTCCGGCTGGGTCATCAGATCGACATCGTTAAAATAAATTTTACCGCTCTCGTGAAAGGCTGTCGGATAGGGCAGCAATTTCAAAATCGACAAAGCGCTGACCGATTTTCCCGAGCCGCTTTCACCGACCAGGCCGACCGTCTCGCCACGGCCGATATGAAACGACACTTTATTGACGGCAGTGGATTTTTGCCCGTCTGAAACAAAGCCCACTGAAAGCGCTTCAATGTTCAATAGTTTGCTCATCACCGCCTCACATCAGCGTCTTCCGCGGGTCAAAGGCATCGCGCACCGCCTCGCCGATGAAAATCAGCAGGCTCAACATAATGGCAATGGTGAAAAACCCCGATAGGCCGAGCCAGGGCGCTTGCAAATTGGCTTTGCCTTGTGCCAGCAATTCTCCCAAAGAGGGTGACCCGGGTGGCAGACCAAAGCCCAGAAAATCGAGCGAGGTGAGGGTGGTAATCGACGCGTTCAAAATAAACGGCATGAAAGTGAGCGTTGCCACCATGGCATTGGGCAGTAAATGGCGGCGCATAATGGTAATATTGGAAACCCCCAAAGCGCGCGCCGCTTCGACATATTCAAAATTACGCGCGCGTAAAAATTCGGCACGCACCACGCCGACCAATGCGACCCATGAAAACAGCAATAATATGCCGAGCAAAATCCAAAAGCCCGGTTCGATAACGGCGGCAATGATGATCAGCAAATAAAGCGACGGCACAGAGGTCCATATTTCGATAAAGCGTTGCATGGACAAATCGGTCCAGCCGCCGAAATAGCCCTGCACGGCACCCGCCGCAATGCCGATAAGCGAGGAGGCAATGGTCAAAGCCAGACCGAATAAAACCGAAATGCGAAAGCCGTAAATCAACCGCGCCAGCACATCGCGGCCTTGATCATCCGTGCCGAGCCAATTTTCAGCGCTGGGCGGGGCCGGAGCCGGGCGGTCAAGATTGAGATTTATCGTGTCATAGCTATAGCGCAGCAGTGGCCAAATAATATAACCGTCCTTCTCGCCGTTCTCGCCTTCAATCAAGGCAATAACAAACGGGTCGCGATAATCGGCCTCGGTGGCGAAGTCGCCGCCAAATTCGGTTTCCGCATAGGCGGTGAAAACCGGCATGTAAAACGCCCCTTCATGGCGAATGAGCAGCGGTTTGTCATTGGCCAAAAACTCGGCAAATAGGGTGACGAAAAACAAAATGCCGAACAGCCAAAGCGACACAAGTCCGCGCCCATTGGCCTTGAAATTGCGCCAGCGTCGTTGATTGAGTGGCGAGAGGCCAGCCATCAGCCTTGCCCTCGCGCTTCAAAATCAATTCGCGGGTCGACCCACATATAAGTCAGGTCGGACACCAAAGTGACGAGTAAGCCGATAAGCCCGAAAATATAAAGCGAGGCAAAGACCACCGGATAATCGCGATTAATGATGCTTTCATAGGAAAGCAGGCCCAGCCCGTCGAGCGAGAATATGGTTTCAATCAATAAAGAGCCGGTGAAAAACGCGCCGATAAAAGCGCCCGGAAATCCGGCAATGACAATCAGCATGGCATTGCGAAACACATGGCCGTATAGAACGCGCGTTTCATCCAGCCCTTTGGCGCGCGCCGTGACGACATATTGTTTTCTTATTTCATCAAGGAACGCGTTTTTGGTCAAAAGCGAGGTGGTGGCAAAACCGGCGATCGTCATGGCAATGACCGGCAATGTGATGTGCCAGAGATAATCGCCGATTTGCGCCAGCGCTGACAATTCGTCGAAATTATCCGAGGTCAGACCGCGTAAGGGAAACCAATCGAGATAAGAGCCGCCGGCAAACAGTACAATCAACATGACGGCGAATAAAAAGCCCGGAATGGCATAGCCGACAATAATCACCGCCGAGGTCCAGACATCGAAACGCGTGCCGTCGCGCCGCGCTTTGGCAATGCCCAATGGAATGGAAATCAGATAAGTCAGCAGCGTCGTCCAAAGCCCCAAAGTGATGGAGACCGGCAGTTTTTCCATGATTAAATCGATAACGGGAATATCGCGATAATAGCTTTCGCCGAAATCAAAGCGCGCATAATCGCCGACCATTTTGAAAAACCGTTCATGCACCGGTTTATCGAAACCAAATTGGGCTTCCAATTCGGCGATAAATTCAGGGTCAAGCCCCTGCGCGCCGCGATATTTGGAATTGACCGCCGCTTGCGCCGCCGTATTGGTGCCCAAAGTGCTGCCGTCTTGCGCGCCGGTAAAGCGCGAAGTCGCGCCGACATCATGGCCCTGCAATTGCGCAATCACGCGCTCCACAGGCCCGCCCGGGGCAAATTGCACAATGGCAAAGCTAATGGCCATAATGCCGAAAATGGTCGGCACCATAAGCAAAAGGCGGCGAAGAATATAGGCGGCCATATTATTGTTTTTCCTTCCACCAAATGGTCGGGAAACCGAGCCCGTATTTCGGCATATTAGCGGGACGCACCAGCCCCTGCCAATAGGCCAGTCGCTCATGCGGGGCGTGCCATTGCGGCATGATATAATGGTTGGAAATCAACACCCGGTCCAGCGCCCGCGTCGCAGTGACCAATTCTTGCCGCGAGCGCGCAAAAATAAGTTTTTCAATCAGCGCATCGACCGCCGCGTCTTTAATGCCGATATAATTGCGCCCGCCCGGGCGGTCGGCGGCGGCTGACGACCAATAATCGCGCTGCTCATTGCCGGGTGACAAGGATTGCCCGAAGCTCATCACCACCGCGTCAAAATCATAATTGGTGACGCGGTTTTGATATTGCGTCGGGTCAATGCTGCGCATTTTCGCCTCAATGCCGAGCTTGGCGAGGTTTTTAATATAGGGCGCGACAATGCGCTCAAAGGCCGGCTGCACGAGCAAAAACTCAATGGTGAAAATGACCCCGTCTTTTTGCAATTTGCCGTCTTGAATGGTCCATCCGGCTTTTTCAAACAGCGCGCGCGCCTTGCGCAAATTTTGCCGAATATTGCCGCTCGCATCACTCACCGGATTGTCAAATAGCGGGTCGAAAGTCTTGACCGGCAGTTTATCGCGCAGCGGCTCAAGCAAGGCCAGTTCCTCTTTTGATGGTGGGCCGGACGCGGCCAGTTCCGAGCCCTGAAAAAACGAGCCGGTGCGCGCATATTGGCCGTAAAACAAATTCTTTTTGGTCCATTCAAAATCATAAGCCCAATTAAGCGCTTCGCGGACATGGATATTGTCAAAACGCGGGCGGCGCAAATTAAAGACAAAGCCTTGCATGCCGGCCGAGTTTTCCAGCGTCACCGTCTCTTTCACCATGGTGCCGGATTTGACGGCAGGCGTGTCATAGCCGGTCGCCCAAACGCGCGAGGAGAACTCGCGGCGAAAGTCAATTTCGCCCGCTTTCAGCGCTTCAAACGCCACCGTGTCGTCGCCGAAATAGACATATGTCACGCGGTCAATATTGTTTTTGCCGATATTGACGTTCAAATCTTTGGCCCAATAATCAGCACGGCGCTGATAGGTGATGGCGCGTCCGGCATCGAGTTTGGCGATTTCATATGCACCCGATACGGGCGGGATGTCCAAACTGGTCTCGGCCAAAGAGCGCCCCTCAGCATTCCAATAGGCTTTTTTCAATATCGGCAATTGCCCCAAAATCATCGGCAATTCGCGATTGCCCTTTTGCCCGAAGCGAAAGGTAATTTCGTGCGGACCGGCAATATCATAGCCGACCACATCGGCATAATAGGCGCGGTAAAAAGGATGCGCTTTTTTCAAAGCGGTCAGCGAAAAGGCAACATCATCGGCGGTGATGGGGCTGCCATCTGAAAATTTCGCGTTTTTATTGAGACGGAAGCTGACGGAGGAATAATCGGCCGCATGTTTCACCGCCTCGGCAATCAGCCCGTAACCGGCGCTTGCCTCATCGAGCGAGCCGGTCATCAGCGTGTCATGAATGAGCCCCAAACCACTGGCCGCATTGCCCTTAATGGTAAATTGGTTGAGATTGTCGAAAGAACCGATGGCGGCAATGCGCAGGCTGCCGCCTTTGGGGGCGCTTTCATTGACGTAAGGGAAATGGGCAAAGCCGCGTGGTAATTCCGGCTTGCCGAAAAGCGACAAGCCGTGCTGCCAGTCGGCGGCAAATATCGGGCTCATAAGGCTGAGAAAAAGCGCTACGGTTTTGAGGCAATTTGCGACAGGCGGCGGCACGGACATGACATCTCCAAATCGGACGATAAAATCAGACGAAAGCCACCTATCGAAGCAAAAATAAAGGCTGCGCACAAGCTGATGTGTCGCGGCCTAAAAAGAAAAACAGGCTTATTTCAGGCTGTCGAGATAGGCGATAATATTGGCGCGGTCTTTGGCTTTGCGCAATCCGGCAAAAGCCATATTGGTGCCGGCCGCATATTTTTTCGGATTTTCCAGAAATCCGTTCAGCGCCTCATAATCCCACGCACCGCCCATATCGGCCAAAGCGCCGGAATATTTAAAGCCGCCATATTGGCCAATCGTGCGGTCAACAATGCCGTAAAGGGCAGGGCCGATTTTATTGGCGCCGCCCGGCTCAAAGCTGTGACAGGAGACGCATTTTTTCGCCACTTTAATGCCCTTATCGATGGAGGCGGTGGCCAGCATATCGGCAATCGGCACAACTTCTTCGGCCACGGCAGCAACCGCTACCGCGCCTTCTTCTTCTACCCCTTCCACCACATAGGCTTCCGGATTGGCCGGTGCCGGGTCAAACATAATGGCACCGAGGTTTTGCACACCGAGATATACCAGCAAGGTAAACAGCACCGCGCCGGCGATTTTATTGAGTTCAAAACTATCCATTAAGTCCCCCAAAATGCGAAAGGAAGAGCCGCATGGCGACCCTGAATGTCGCCGCACTTTACGCAATTTCTGCTGCCAACCCCATTGTTTCCGCTTGCGGCCTAGCGTCGCACAAATTAGGAAGAGATTAGGAAAACAAACAGTGAGTCGCAATGGCGGAGAAAAAGCAAATGGTGGGCGAAAACCCGATAATTTTAATACCGGCACGCATGGCCTCAACGCGCCTGCCAAACAAGCCTTTGGCACAAATTTGCGGCGTGCCGATGATTGTGCAAGTGCTCAAACGCGCGCAGGAAGCCGATTGCGGTCGTGTTGTCGTGGCGGCGGCTGAGCAAGAAATTGCCGATGTGGTGGCCGATGCAGGCGGCGAAGCGATTTTGACCGACCCGGATTTGCCGTCCGGCTCTGACCGCATTCATGCCGCGCTCGAAACCGTTGATGGCGATGGCGCGCATGACGTTATCGTCAATTTGCAAGGCGATTTGCCGAGTTTGGCGCCGAATTTGGTGCGCGATTGCCTCGCTGCATTGGACAGTGCGGATATGTCGACTTTGGTCGCCGAAATCAGCGATCCTGAAGAGCGCGACAACCCCAATGTGGTGAAAGCGGTATTGTCTGTGACCAGCGGCAAAAAAGCCCGCGCACTTTATTTCACCCGCGCCACAGCGCCCTCCGGCGATGGGCCGCTTTATCACCATATCGGCATTTATGCCTATCAACGCGCCGCTTTGGATAAATTTGTCGCTTTGCCGCCATCGCCGCTTGAACAGCGCGAAAAGCTCGAGCAATTGCGCGCATTGGAAGCCGGGTTCACCATTAATGCCGCGATTGTTGACACAGTACCGGTCGGGGTGGATACGCCGGAGGATTTGGCGCATGCCGAAGCCGTGCTAAAAGAACAATCACTATGAGTAAAATCGCTTTTCAGGGTGAATTGGGCGCCAATAGCCATATTGCCTGTGTCGACACTTATCCCGACATGGCGGTGATGCCGTGTGCCAGTTTCGATGACGCCTTTGCCGCTTTGCGCGACGGTTCGGCGCAGCTGGCCATGATGCCGGTTGAAAACACGGTGGCCGGTCGCGTCGCCGATATTCATCGGCTTTTGCCCGGTTCCAAGCTGTATATTGTAGGTGAGCATTTCATGCGCGTAAATCATTGTCTGTTGGCCTTGCCCGACACTGATGAAGCCGCTCTGACCCATGTGCACAGTCATGAAATGGCGCTCGGCCAATGCCGTGATTTAATTGCCGAATTGGGGCTGACCCCGCAAGTGGCGGCCGATACGGCGGGCAGTGCGCGCGATTTGGCGGCAGCGAAAACGCCCGGCCATGCCGCCATTGCCTCAAAATTGGCAGCCGAAATTTACGGCCTTAATGTGCTGCGCGAAAATATTGAAGACAGTGCCAGCAATACGACACGCTTTCTCATCATGTCAGCCAGCCCCGATGATGCCGAGCCGGATGAAGAAAATGTCATGACCAGTTTCATTTTCCGTGTGCGCAATGTGCCCGCCGCGCTTTATAAAGCGCTCGGCGGCTTTGCCACCAATAAGGTCAATATGACCAAGCTTGAGAGCTATCAGCCCAACGGTTTTCTGGCGACGCAGTTTTACGCCGATATTGAAGGCCATCCGGAAAGCGAGCCGGTGCGCCAAGCTTTGGAAGAGCTGAGCTTTTATTGTTCCGAAATGGATATTTTGGGCGTCTATAAGGCGGCACCGGAACGCGCCGCTTTGCAAGACAGCTAGCCGCTCTTATCGGCCTTCTGCAAAAGCCTGCATCAATTGAAAAGCAATGGCCATTTGCGGCGGCACGCCGAGCGGGCCGTCACCGCGCATGGATGAGATGACATCATCGCGGCTGACCCAGCGCGCTTCTTCCAATTCGACCTCATCGACGCTGACCTCCAGCGAGCTTGCTTCGGCAAGACAGCCAATCATTAAAGAGCCGGGAAACGGCCAGGGCTGCGTGCCGAGATAGGTGACATGATTAATCTCAAGGCCTGCTTCTTCCTGCAATTCGCGCGCCACTGCTTCTTCAATGGTTTCGCCCGGTTCCATAAACCCGGCCAAGGCGCTCAACATGCCCTCGGGCCAACCGCGCTGGCGCCCCAATAAGCAATGCTCGCCATAAGTGGCCAGCATAATCACCACCGGATCGGTGCGCGGAAAATGCTCGGCCCCGCAATTGCCGCATTGGCGCTTATAGCCGCCTTCCAACATTTGCGTGGGACTGCCGCATTGGGCGCAAAAACCGTGCCGCAAATGCCAATCCAACATGCCTTTGGCTTGCGCCAAAATCGCCAATTCAGTGCGCGCCATATCGCCGGCTGCCGCCAAGGCACGCAAATCTTCAAATTGCCCCATGCCTTTGAACGGGCCGAATTCTTCGGGGCTGCTCATATGGCTGATATCGGCGGCAAAAAGCGGTTTGCCGCGGCGATTAAGCCCTAAAAAAACCACCGCCATATCATCGCGCCACGCCTCGCCAAAAGCCGCTTTCGGCAAATAGCCGACATCGCGCCCGTCGCCCGCTTGCAGTTCCGGCAATACCAAAGGCTGCAAATTCCACAATGGCACAATCAGCGCCGCGTCGCTGGCCAATTGTGCGGCCAGCCAATCAGCATTGCCGCGTTGATGACCGGCACGGTCGAGCGGATTATTGGCAAACATGATGGGGTTTTCCGGCAGCGCCATAAACTCTCTCCTGTCAAATAGCGGGCACAGTGCCATTGCATTCTATCCCCGTCAATCATCGCCCAACATGTGGCAAAAAAGCTGTATCGACGGCTTGCCTCTGCTATAAGGAAGGGGAGAGATTGGCGGCAGACGCATCCCTCGCCAACTGGGTCAGATCCGGAAGGAAGCAGCCCTAACGAGTTCGGTGCGGGTTGCCTGTCCAGTCTCTCACCTCTCATGCCGCGGACCGAACCATTGGGGTCCCGAGGCGGCAATGATGATTGATACGGGCAGCTTTGGGGCACAAATGACAGAACAAACAGAAAATAATACTGCTCCCGAGCCGACCGAAGAACATGTCGATTCCGAACTGCAAGATGAGGGCGCGCAAGCGCCGGAGTTTACCGCCGATGCGCCGGGGTTCGATATGCTGGCCGATGCCGATGCCGATAATGAAGTCGAAAATGACGCCGCGCCAATAAGTGGCGATGACGGCAGCTATAAGGTGCTGGCGCGCAAATATCGACCGCGCAATTTTGACGATCTCATTGGCCAAGAAGCCATGGTGCAAACCCTGACCAATGCGTTTGACAGTGGCCGTATCGCGCATGGCTTTATGTTGACCGGCGTGCGCGGGGTCGGCAAAACCACCACGGCGCGCATTTTGGCGCGCGCGCTGAATTATCAAACCGAAGCGATTAATGCGCCGAGCATGGCATTGCAAGAAGATGGCGCGCATTGTGGAGCCATTATGGATGGCAGCCATGTCGATGTCATTGAAATGGACGCCGCCTCGCGCACCGGCATTGGCGATATTCGCGAAATTATCGACAATGTGCGCTACACGCCGAGCGCCGCGCGTTTCAAAGTCTATATTATTGACGAAGTGCATATGCTGTCGAAAGCCGCCTTCAACGGATTGCTGAAAACGCTGGAAGAACCGCCGGCGCATGTGAAATTCATTTTTGCGACGACGGAAATTCGCCAAGTGCCGGTCACCGTATTGTCGCGCTGCCAGCGTTTTGATTTGCGGCGCCTGACATTGGACGATACGCAAACCCTTTTGAACCGCACCTGCAAGGCTGAAAATGTCAGCCTGCCGGAAGAAGCGTTAAAGCTGATTGCGCGCGCCGCTGACGGTTCGGCGCGCGATGCGCTGTCTTTGCTGGATCGCGCCTTGGCGCATATTGACCCGGCCGGCGATGGCGCGGTCGACGAGGCGACCATGCGCGCGCTTTTGGGGCTGGCCGATCGCGGACGCATTTTCGATCTGTTTGATTTGGTGATGGCCGGTTCGGTGAGCGCGGCTTTGGACGAGTTTGAAGCGCAATATGTGATGGGCGCTGACCCGACGGTTATTCTGGCCGATATGGCCGAACTGACACATTGGCTGACACGGCTGAAATTCGTGCCGGCCGCGCAAGAAGATATTACTTTTTCGGCGCAATTGCGCAGTCGCGGCGTGGAAGCGGCAGAAAAATTATCGACCCGCATTTTGTCGCGGGTTTGGCAGGTTTTGCTGGCCGGCACGGATGAAGCGGCGCGTGCCGCCAATGCGCGTGCAGCGGCGGAGATGGTGCTTATTCGATTGGCCCATCTGGCCGATATGCCGTCGCCCGAAGAGCTCATCAAACAATATGACAGCGCGCCATCTGCCGCCCCTCCGTCAGCGCCGCCAAGTGATGGCGCGGCAGTGACGGGCGATAGATCGCCGGTGTCACATGATGGCGCCGCCGCGCCGCGTGCGGCCATTGCGCCCGAAGCGGCACAAGAAACGGCCCAAGAAATGGCCCAAGAAATGGCAAGGCATAGCGCGCCGGTATTGCAAAATTTTCAGGCCGTTGTCGCTTTGGCGGCAGACAAGCGCGATATTGGCTTGAAGCATGCGCTTGAAAACGGTGTGCATTTGGTGGCGTTTGAAAGCGCGGCAGGCACGCGCGCCGGACGCATCGAATTGCGCTTGGCCGAGGGGCAAGACAATATTGCGCAAGATTTGACACGCAAATTGCGTGAGTGGACGGGGCAAAATTGGGTCGTGTCGCTGTCGCAAGAAGGCGGCGCGGCAACGCTCGGTTCGGTGAAACAAAGTGCCGCCGACCGCCGCGAAGAAGCGGCATTAAAAGACCCGTTTGTGCAAGCGGCCTTATCGGCTTTCCCGAAAGCCGAGATTGTTTCCATCAGTGATTTTGAAGCCGCACTGCCGGTCGATGATGGCGAGACCCCTGATATGGACGGCGATTAGGCGCGCTATTCATGGCCGGGGCGGAAATTGAAAATTTGGTGAAATTGCTGGCGCGTTTGCCGGGGCTGGGGCCGCGTTCAGCGCGGCGCGCCGTCTTGCAAATGATGCGCCGCCGCGAAACCCTGCTCGACCCGCTCAGCGAGGCATTGATGGTGGCGCGCGATAAAATCGTCAGCTGCACCATTTGCGGCAATATTGATACGCTGTCGCCCTGCACCATATGCGCCGATAGCCGCCGCGATGTTTCGGTTTTATGCGTGGTTGAAGATGTCGGCGATTTATGGGCGCTGGAGCGCGCGCAAGCGGTCAAAGGGCGCTATCATGTTTTGGGCGGCACTTTATCGGCGCTCGACGGCATCGGCCCTGATGATTTGAATTTGGGCGGGCTGAAACAACGCTGCGCCGATGATGCTGTCAGTGAAATCATTCTCGCCACCAATGCGACGGTGGAAGGGCAAACCACGGCCCATGTCATTACCGATATGTTATCCGATTTGGATGTTACCATTACGCGGCTGGCGCATGGCGTGCCGGTCGGCGGCGAATTGGACTATCTCGATGACGGCACTTTATTGGCTGCCATGAAGTCGAGACGGTGAAGGCGCGCTGATAGGCGGCGTCAGCCCTTATTGTCCAGTAAATCACTGCCGCTTTCGGCTTCTACCTCCAGCGAGGTGATTTTTTCACCGCGCGAACCGATTTTGCGGCTGGAGGTTTCAATTTGCTCAATATCCTTATTGGCTTGGTCAAAATGGCCGCGCAATTTGCCGATGCGCTCATCCAGTCGCGTCACATCGAGCAACAGGCTTTCCACTTCCTTTTGAATGAGCCCGGCCTGTTGGCGCATTTTGACGTCGCGCATAATGGCGCGCACCGTATTGAGCGTCAGCGACATGGTATTGGGCGATACCGGATAGACGCGCAAAGCGCGGCATTTTTCAACCATATCGGGCACGCGCAAATGCAATTCGGAAAATATGCTTTCGGACGGCAAAAACATCAGCGCCGCATCGGCCGTCTCGCCGGGAATAATATATTTTGCGGCAATATCTTGCGCATGTTTCAGCGTGTCGCTTTTCATTTGTGTCAATGCGGCGCGTGTTTCTGCCTCATCTTCGGCGGCGCGCAATTTCTGATAGGCCTCGAGCGGAAATTTACTGTCAACGACAACAGGGCCGGGCGGATTGGGCAATCTGATGAGACAGTCGGCGCGCTTGCCATTTGATAAAGTGTGTTGAAAATCATAGGCGCTGTCGGGCAGGCCATCGACGACAATGTCATTGAGCTGGCTTTCACCAAACGCGCCGCGCGCCTGCTTATTGTCGAGAATGTGCTGCAATTCGACAACTTGGCTCGACAGGGCGGTAATTTCTTGCTGCGCCTTGTCAATCAAAGACAGCCGCTCGCCCAAATCACCCAAAGATTTGGCGGTTTTTTCGCGGCTCTCGGTCAGATTATCGGCCATGTTCTTGCTCACCCGGCCCAATTGTTCGGTCATGGTGCGCGCCAATTCGCCCTGTGTGCGTTGCTGGTTTTCGGCCAAAGCACCGAGCCGGCCGGCCAGCTGGTTTTGCTCATTGCGCATGGCATCTATCAAAGCCAGCATTTGCGCTTGGTCACCGCCATTACTGCGCTTGCCGCGCAGCATAAAAGCAAAGCCGAGCCCCACGGCCAAGCCGACACAAAGCGCGAAAATAATGAGTAATACATCCATGCCGCGCATAGTGCGCCGATTCGGCCAACTTGACGCTGGCGCTTGCAAGGCTTAATTCAAAGTGATGAGCGTAAGAGAGATTATTGAAGTTCCGAACCCGCTGCTGAAAACCATTTCCGCGCCGGTGGCCGAAGTGCGTAACGATACGCGCGCGCTGATGGATGACATGCTCGAGACCATGTATGACGCCAATGGCATTGGCCTTGCCGCCATTCAAATCGGCGTGGCGCAGCGCATTATCGTGATGGATATTTCGCAATCCTATAGCGAAGATGAAGCGGCTGATGAGGGTTTGGAAGATGATGAAGAGGCAGCGGAAGCCAAGCGTTTGCGCGATTTGCTGAAAGACGAAAAACCGCGCTTTTTCGTCAATCCGGAAATTATCTGGACGGCTGATGAGACGCGCAATTATCAAGAGGGCTGTCTTTCCGTGCCCGGTTTTTATGATGATGTGGCGCGCCCTGCCCAATGCAAGGTCAAATTTCTCGACTATGACGGACAGCCTCAAGAAATTGACTGTGACGGGCTTTTGGCGACCTGCATTCAGCACGAAATGGACCATTTGAACGGCATTGTTTTTCTCGATCATTTGTCGCGACTGAAACGTCAAATGGCGCTGAAAAAACTCAAAAAAGCGACGCAAGGCGCAAGCGTTTGAGGGCGTGCCCATGAGCCGCAAAATAATCTTTATGGGCACCCCCGATTTTGCCGTGCCGGCCTTTGAGGCGGTGCGCGCGGCGCATGATGTTATCGCCGTCTATACGCGCCCGCCCGCCAAACAAGGGCGTGGCCAGTATGTGAAAACCTCACCCGTGCATGCGGCGGCAGAAGAGGCAGGCATTCACGTCTTCACCCCGACCAACCTGAAAGATGAAGACGAATTGGCGCGCTTTCGCGCGCTGGCGCCCGAGCTCGCCATTGTCGCCGCCTATGGCATGATTTTGCCGCAAGACTGGCTCAATGTGCCGCCGCTGGGATGCTGGAACATTCACGCTTCGCTTTTGCCGCGCTGGCGCGGCGCCGCCCCGATACAACGCGCCATTATGGCCGGTGACAGTGAGACCGGTGTGGCCGTCATGCAAATGCAAGCGGGATTGGACACGGGCGATGTGCTGCTGGAAAAACCTCTGGCCATTGCCGATGATGACACGGCGCAAAGCCTGCATGACAAGCTGGCGCAATTGGGCGGCGCAGCCATTGCCGAAGCTTTGGCGGCAGAAACATTGACGCCTGTGCCGCAAGCGACAAACGGCATTACTTATGCCGAGAAGATTGACAAGGCGGAAGCGCGGCTCGATTTCTCGCGACCGGCGAAAGAATTGGACGCGCATATTCGCGGCCTGTCGCCATTTCCCGGCGCGTGGTTTGAGGCCAATGGCAAACGGATAAAAGTGCTGGCCGCCAAAGCGGTCGAGCAACAAGGCACGGTGGCTCAGCTTGCCGATGACGGCGCGATAGTGTTTTGCGGGCAAGATGCGTTGCAGCTTGTGCGCGTGCAACCGGCCGGAAAAGCAGCCATGAGTGGCGATGAATGGCTGCGCGGGCGCGGCCTCATAGCGGGCGAGACATTGGATTAATGCGCTACCGCTTGACCATAGAATATGACGGCACACCGTTTTGCGGTTGGCAAAGCCAGCGCGAAGGCGGCGCCGTGCAAGATGCATTGGCCGCTGCGGTCAAAGGGTTTTGCGGCGAGACGACAACGGCTTTCGGTGCCGGGCGCACCGATACCGGCGTGCATGCGCGCGGGCAAGTGGCGCATCTCGACCTTGAAAGCGCGCCAACCCCCGACAAGCTGATGGCCGGATTGAACTATCACTTAAAGCCGCAGCCCGTGGCGGTGATTGAGGCCGCCTATGCGCGCGATGATTTCGATGCCCGGTTTTCAGCCGTGGCGCGGCATTATCAATATCGCATTTTATGTCGCCGCGCCGTGCCCGCTTTGGATCGCGAGCGGGTTTGGTTCGTGCCGCAAAAATTGGCGCTGCAACCGATGCAAGAAGCGGCCGGCCATTTTATCGGCAAGCATGATTTTACCAGTTTTCGCTCGGTGCAGTGCCAAGCCAAATCGCCGGTCAAAACGCTGGACAGTCTGCGCATTGATGCGGCGGGGGATGAGTTCATAATCACCGCCAGCGCGCGGTCGTTTTTGCACAATCAAGTGCGCTCTTTGGCCGGCGCGTTGAAACATGTCGGCGAAGGCAAATGGACGCCGGATGATGCGCGTGCCGCTTTGGCCGACTGCGACCGCGCGCAATGCCCGCCGGTCGCGCCGGCTTGCGGGCTGACTTTCATGCAGGTGGATTATCCAGACGCGCTTTTGGCCGCGCCGGAAGCGGCTCAGGCGAAATAACCGGCCAGCAATTTTTCGTAAATTTTGGCAAGCTGACGAATATCATCGACCGGCACATGCTCATCGACTTTGTGCATGGTTTTGCCGACCAGCCCGAACTCGACAACGCGGCTTATGTCTTTGATGAAACGCGCATCCGAGGTGCCGCCCGAAGTTGATAAAACCGGCGCGCGGCCCGTCACTTCTTCAATCGCCGTACTCAATGTTTCGACAAACGGCCCGGGCTCGGTCAAAAAGCAATCGCCCGTATGCGACAGCTCAAGCGCATAACCGGCCTCGCCTGCCGCTTCATCAAGCCGCGCCTCAATCCACGCGCTGATTTTGTCTTTATCCCAATGGTCATTATAGCGAATATTGAAACGCCCGACTGCTTGTGCCGGAATGACATTGGTCGCGCCATTGCCGACATCGACCGAAGTGATTTCCAAATTGGACGGTTGAAAATGCTCTGACCCGTCATCAAGCGTGCCGGCCGCCAAATGCGCCATCAGCGTGACCAATTGTGGCACCGGATTATCGGCCAAATGCGGATAGGCGACATGGCCTTGCGTGCCGGTCACCGTGACCACCCCATTGACCGAGCCGCGGCGACCGATTTTTATCATATCGCCCAATACGTCAGGATTGGTCGGTTCGCCAACCAGACAGTCATCAATAATTTCGCCCTGCTCTTGAAGCCAGCCAAGCATTTTGCGCGTGCCGTTAATGCTCGGGCCTTCTTCGTCGCCGGTGATGAGAAAGGAAATCGAGCCGCCGACATCTCCCTGCGCTTGCTGATGCGCCGCCACGGCGGCGACAAAAGCCGCAATCGCGCCTTTCATATCGGCCGCGCCTCGTCCCCAAAGGGCTTGCTCGCGAATGTCACCGGCAAACGGGTCTGTCTGCCAATCATCTGCATTGCCCACCGGCACGACATCTGTGTGACCGGCAAAACAAATATGTGGGCCGTCACTGCCGCGCCGCGCATAGAGATTATCAACCGCTTCCGTGCCGTCTTCTTGGAACGGCAAGCGCGTGCAGACAAAGCCGAGATTTTCTAAGACCTCTTGCAACAGGTCGAGCGCCCCCGCTTCGGCCGGTGTGACCGAAGGGCAGCGTATCAATTGCGCGGCAAGCTCGACAGGGTCTAGCGATTGGCTCATAAAACTATCCTAATCGCGCAACAGCTCATTGACCGAGGTTTTTTTGCGCGTCTGCGCATCGACGGTTTTGACAATCACGGCGCAAGCTAAATTCGGGCCGCCATTTTCCGACGGCAATGTGCCGGGCACGACCACCGCATAGGGCGGGACTTCGCCGCGATAAATCTGCCCGCTTTCGCGATCGACGATTTTCGTCGAGCCGGAAATGAACACGCCCATAGAGAGCACCGCGCCCTCGCGCACAATCACCCCTTCGGCAACCTCCGAACGTGCGCCGATAAAGCAGTCATCTTCAATAATCACCGGTCCGGCTTGCAAAGGTTCCAGCACGCCGCCAATACCGGCACCGCCCGAAATATGGACATTTTTACCGATTTGCGCGCAAGAGCCGACGGTTGCCCAAGTATCGACCATTGTGCCGCTATCGACATAAGCGCCGAGATTGACAAAACTCGGCATCAGCACCACGCCCGGCGCAATATAGGCCGAGCGGCGCACCACGCAATTGGGCACGGTGCGAAAACCGGCAGCGGCAAATTCATCTTCCCCCCAACCGGCAAATTTTGACGGCACTTTATCCCACCAGCTGGTGTCTTGCGGGCCGCCCGATTGGGCGCTCATATCGTTCAACCGAAAGGATAGAAGCACGGCTTTTTTAAGCCATTGATTGACCTGCCAATCGCCATCGGTTTTTTCGGCGACGCGCAAGCTACCGCCATCGAGCGCGTCCAATGCGCCGTTGACCGCTTCGCGCACATCACCTTGCGTGTCGGCTGATACATTGCCGATATCGTCAAAAGCAGCATCAATGATTTGCTGCATGGTCTGATTATCCATCACTCTTTCCTCTCGCCTTTATCGCGGCCATTGGGGGGGAAATTAGCAGGCCTTTTTGTGCAGTCAAGCACCCGACAGACAGGCTGCGCATCGTCAGCCTGATTTCGTCAATTCTGTTAGGAAACCGACAAGATTATCGGTCTTATGGTGAATATGCGTGTCGTCTTGCGCGCGATATTCGAGCGGCATGTTCATCGCTTCCAGCGAGTCATTGCCGCTTTCCGCGACCAAAATCGTGGTCATGCCAAGCTGATGCGCCGGTGTCAGATTGCGCGCCATATCTTCGAAAAATGCCGTGCTTTCGGCTTGCAAACCGAAGCGCGCCAGCATGGCAGGATAAATTTCAGGATTTGGCTTGGGCAAATAATCACCCGCCACAATGTCGAAAACATCGTCAAAATGCGCATCCACGCCAAGCCGCCCCATGACCCGCTCGGCATGCGCCACCGTGCCATTGGTGAAAATGAATTTTTTGCCGGGCAGGGCGGCCAGCGCCCCAGACAAATGCGGGTCCGGCGCCAAAACCGACACATCAATATCATGCACGAAATCAAGAAACGGGCCGGGTGGCAATCCGTGCTTATTCATCAAACCGGCCAAAGTGGTGCCATATTCACCGAGAAATTGCTTTTGCAGGCGATAGGCTTCATCGCGCTCAACCGCTAATGCTTCGCCGATAAAGGCGGTCATGCGTTTGTCAATTTGTGCGAACAAATTTTGGCTGGCCGGATAAAGCGTATTGTCCAAATCGAACACCCAGCCCTCAATATTGGCAAAACGCTGCATCATTACTCCAAATTAATCGTCCAACGGCGCGCTGCGCCGGTATCAATGCGGGTAAAACCATGTCGGTCATAGCCGCGTGCCAAGCAATTTTCTTCACCGTCAATGGCAAAGCGTGTCGGCTTGGTGCACAGCTCACGCGCGCCGCCCCAAATTTTGGCGCGTCCCGCTTCGCGCACCAGACGGCCATCATCACCAACCGCCTCGGCATAGTAGAAATAATAGCGATCGCTCAGGCTTTCATTAATGACTTGTGTGCACTCATCGGCCGGCACGCGCCGCCAACCGCGGCTTTGAAAACGATCATTTTTCAATTGGCCGGTCGCGGCCCAAACCAAATGCGCCGTGCGATTGCATAAGGTGAGGCCGCGTTCACCGGCCTCGTTTTGCACGGTTTCAATCAATTTTCCGAGCAGCGCATCGCCCTTGGGATTGCCTTTCACGCCATAGCGCAATTTATAGGCGGCTTCGGCTTCACGCGTGCGTTCACCGCCAAAGCCGTCAATCGGGCCAATATCATATTGTAAATCGGTCAAAAGGCGCTGCATACCGGCCATGCGGGCGCGGCGGCGGCCATAATTGCTTTTTTCTGTGAAATCGACCAAGCGCCGTCCTGAACTGCCGGCGACAACGGCAAAATCGGCCTCAATCAGGCCACGGCGGCGACAATCGCGCCGCCCCTCAATGCTGAACTGACGATTTTCGGTGGCGACACAAAATCCCTCACCGCCGTCAAAAACCAGCCCCTCACCGGCATGGGCTTCATCTGATTTGGCATAGACATAGGCTTGCGCATCATCGGGCATATCGGCCAAAGCAATGGCGCATGCGCCGGGCAGAATCTCTATCCAGCCTTCGGTTTTGCTGACCACGCCCTGGCGCACCGAGGCGGCAGCCTGCAGCACATAAGAGGTTTCATTGCACAGGCGCATATCGGCCCGCGCCACTGATGGAACGACAAAAAGGCCGAGACTGAAAATCAGGCTGAAGAGAGCGATGCGCATTTTGTCACTCGATTAATGTGCCGGCACCCAGCTCGGTAAACAGTTCCAGCAAAATGGCATGCTGCACACGGCCGTCGAGAATGGCGGTAGCTGCGACGCCGTTCTTTACCGCATCAATGGCGGTTTGCAATTTCGGAATCATGCCGCCCTGCGCCGTGCCGTTTTTGATCAGCCGCGCCGCTTGCGCTTTGCTCAAGCGTTCAATCAATTTGCCCTTTTTGTCTTTTACGCCATCGACATCGGTCAACATGAGCAAGCGCTCAGCCCCCAAGGCGGCGGCAATGGCACCGGCTGCCGTATCGGCATTGACGTTTAGGGTCTGGCCATTGGCCGAGGTCGCAATCGGGGCAATGACGGGAATAATATCCGAGGCCAGCATGACATCGAGAATATGGCTATTGACCTTTTGCGGCGTGCCGACAAAACCGAGATTGACGGCTTTTTCAACATTGGAGGTCGGGTCTTTGGCCTTGCTGCGGGTTTTTTTGGCGACCAGTAAATCACCGTCTTTGCCCGACAGGCCGACCGCCGTGCCGCCCGCCGCATTAAGTGCGGTGACGATTTGTTTGTTAATCGCGCCGGCCAGCACCATTTCGACCACTTCAATGGTCTGCGCATCAGTGACCCGCAGGCCGTTTTTGAAACTGCTTTTAATGTTCAACCGTTCCAGCATAGCGGCAATTTGCGGGCCGCCACCATGCACAATGACCGGATTAATGCCCGATTGTTTGAGCAGCACCACATCATGCGCAAATTGGCGCGCCAGAACCTCATCGCCCATGGCATGGCCGCCATATTTAACCACCACTGTTTTTTTGTCGTAAAGCTGCATGAAAGGCAGCGCTTCGCTCAGCACATGCGCTTTGGCCAGCCAATCTGACGGATTGGCCGGTTTGTTTTTTGACGGAGATTTCACTTTGTTTGCCATGCAAACTCCAAATTCTATCAGGCCTTATATCCCAATTCGGTCAAATCAACCAGACTTGCAATGGCCGCGCGCACAAGCTCAATGCCGTCGCCTTTTTCGCTCGATGTGGCGATGATGTCGGGATGGGCGGCGGGGCGCTTTTGCAGCGCGGTTTGGGTTTGCTCAATCAACGCATTGAGTGCGCCGCGTTTCAGCTTGTCGGTTTTGGTCAGCACGATTTGATAGGATACGGCGGTCGCATCCAAATCATCCATCATGGCGAGGTCGTTTTTCTTCAGCCCGTGGCGCGCATCA
>Ga0181574_10001847_pt1 | contig 19602 bp, 16 predicted proteins | sample 101ome_24_FD_145600 | JGI IMG/M metagenome (GOLD analysis project Ga0181574, IMG submission 145600) | Coastal salt marsh microbial communities from the Groves Creek Marsh, Skidaway Island, Georgia - 101410AT metaG (spades assembly) | ecosystem: Environmental > Aquatic > Marine > Intertidal zone... | reverse complement strand
GACAGTCATCGCGATTTGGTTTAGTCGCTGCTCTAAACCATGACTACGCGCGTGGTTTTTCCAAAAAAATGCCTGCTCTATATTAGACGATTTTACTCTCTTGCGTGCCTGCCGAATTTTTATGAATCGAACCCTCCAACTTCTGCCCTTTTTTCTTCTGATCCCGCTATCGTTCACTATTTGCGCGGCATCCACGGACCAGCCGAACATCCTCTTTTTCCTTGTCGATGACATGGGCACGCAGGACACCTCGGTTTCGTTTCTTAACGATCAAGACGGCCAGCCTGTTGTATCCGAACTCAACAGGATTTATCGAACTCCCAATATGGAGAAGTTCGCGGAAAACGCGCGGCTTTTTACGCAGGCCCATGCCTACTCCGTATGTTCCCCAACGCGAATCAGCCTGGTCACCGGACTCAACGCTCCGCGCCACAAGGTAACCCAATGGACTCATCCTAAGACCTGGAAAACAGAGCCGGGAGCCATCAAGACCAAAACCCTGAGAAGTCCGGAATGGGAAGTGAGAGGCTTGCCGGAGAATATCCCCACTCTTCCCGCCCTTCTCAAACAATCTGGCTATGCGACGTTGTTTGCCGGCAAAGCTCATTTTGGTCCGGACGACACACCGAATGGAGATCCCAGGAACCTTGGCTTCGACGTCAATATCGCTGGCTTTGGCGGAGGCGGCCCGGGAAGCTACTGGGGAAAATACAATTACTCCGCCAATCATCGCACCAACGCCCACGTCTGGGATGTTCCCGGTCTTGAGAAATACCACGGAACCGACACCTTCCTGACCGAGGCCATCACCATCGAAATGAACCAAGCCATCGAAGATGTAGTCAACCAGGACAAGCCCTTCTTTGCATACATGAGTCACTACGCCGTCCACGCTCCGTTTCAATATCCGGACGCTCGTTTCTTGGAAAACTATCCGCAACTAACAGGCTATCCACTTGCTTTCGCCACGCTGGTCGAGGGCATGGACAAATCTCTCGGAGACATGATTAAAAATCTGCACAATCTGGGCGTTGCCGAAGAAACCTTGGTGATTTTCTATTCCGACAACGGCAGTGCCAATCCGCTGGGAAGCAAACCGCTTCGCGGGAAAAAAGGAACTCGCTACGAAGGAGGCACCCGGGTTCCCCTGATGGTGGCATGGGCCAAACCCAATCCGGATCATCGATTCCAGAAGCGTTTCCCGATCAAGGTGAATACCCGGGAGAGCTCTCTGGTTACCTGTACCGATATCATGCCGACTATCCTGCGCATTGCCGGCGTGGAACATCCGTCTCCGTCGAGTCTCGACGGATTTGATATTTCACCATACTTCTCTGGGGAAGACGCCCGCCGCCCCCAGGAGTTTCTGGTTCACTTTCCCCACGCACACACCAATAATCTCTTCAGCACTTTCATAAAGGATGGCTGGAAGGTGATCTACAACTATGCTTCGGAAGACTGGGAGCTCTACGAACTGAGCAATGATCCTTACGAGTCACGGAACTTGGCGAAGGAATTTCCCGATCGATTGCAGTCGATGGCCCAACTCATGATCGACAAGTTGGAAGAGAACGAAGCTTCCTATCCTGTCTCGGTCGAAACAGGAAATCCTGTGAAACCGACCTGGTAATAATCGCCAATGTTGTTGGAGGGAAAGTGCTTGCATACAAATCCAGCAGTTATCTGGATTAAGGCGAATTAGGGATTTTGAATTTCTTCGCAAAATGCCAGAGTTCCGGTTCCACGAACTTCGGCGGACCGCGCAGCTTTGAAAAATTCGAACATCCACCTTAATGCTTTCATGAAAACATTCTTATTCCCTGTTTCTCGGCGGGCGGTGGCAATCGCTGTCATTATCCTACTGATGGCTGGTCCGGCGACCACTGCGGATACCGTCAAAGTCTTTCTCCTGGCCGGCCAATCTAACATGGAGGGGAAGGCCAAGAACGAGCTGATCACTCACCAAGCGACCGATGCCAAAACGAAGCACCATTTCGAACACCTCCGTGATGGCAACGACTGGAGAGAGCGCGACGATGTTTTCATCAAGTTCCTCAATCGACACGGAGGACTGACCATCGGGTATGGGTCCCCTGGGAAAACCGGCCCCGAGCTGGAGTTTGGCCATATGATGGGTGAGTACTTCGAGGAGCCCGTCTTGTTGATCAAGGCGGCCTGGGGCGGTCATTCGCTTTATCAGAAATTCCGCCCGCCATCTGCGGGAATGCCGTCCGATGAAGTGCTCAAGGCCGAGCTGGAAAAGGCGCAGGAGCGTGTCAGAAAAGCCAGCGAGAAAAAGAAAAAAGACGATCCACTTCCGACGATGGAGGACATCAAAGCACCCTATGGATCTTCCTACGCCAACATGTTCAAGGAAGTCGAGGACACCTTCGCCAACTACGAAACACTGTTCCCGTCGCTCGAGGGCAAAAAGCTGGAGATGGCCGGGTTCGTCTGGTTTCAGGGATTCAATGACATGTTTGGCGATGAGGCGCCGACGGAATATGCAGCCAACATGAAGCAATTCATCAATGACGTCCGCAAAGACTTGAAGAAGCCGGATCTGCCCTTCGTGATCGCCGCGATCGGGAACAACGGATCAAAACCGGCCCAAGGCGGCATGCTGGCCGTTTCGAGTGCCCAGATGTCGATGAATCAAGTCCCGGAATTTTCCGGAAACGTTAAAGCCTTCCGGACCGATGTGCTGGTCGATAAGGCCGCTGAGGAACTCTTTCCCACCTGGAAAGAAAATTTCGAACAGTGGAAACTGGTCGGCTCCGATCGGCCCTATCACTACCTTGGCAGTGCGATCTGGTATACCCGGATCGGCCACGGAATGGGCGAGGCGATGCTCGAATTGTTGAAGTGATCCCTCCCTCAGGGCAGTCGGAATTACTAATACTGCTAGATGGCATGGGTTGTCAGGCGCGGGTGAAATCCGCCTGACGAATTGATAAGAGATTGCTTTTTCTAGGGTTAAAGTTAAGCGTCACCGGGCCGCCGAGCCGTCAAAAATCCTTGAAAGAGCAAACTCCCATTAGTTCAGTCAATCAGGGTGGATAAAAGAAGCAATACGGTTTTGACAACTGGGAGCACAGCTCTCGCAGGATTGCACGTCGCTGTGTTCCTTTTCGGGCTATCGGGTTTGTTCGGCAAATTTCTCGATTTGCCTTCGGTGATCATTGTTCTGGGGAGAACCTTTTTCGGTGCTCTGGCTCTTTTCATTTTTCTTCGCGCGCGCGGGACGGCGCTGCAGCTTTCGAAGAAACGGGACGCATGGGGGATGGTTTGCCTAGGAGGGCTGCTGGCCTTTCACTGGTATTCGTTTTTCTATTCCATTCAGATTTCTACCGTAGCGATTGGACTGCTGACCTATTCAAGCTTTCCCCTGTTTACTACTCTGCTTGAGCCGTGGTTGCTGAAGCGCGCTCGGCGGCGGCAGGAGGTAGTTCTCGGCATGGTCGTCACCTTGGGGCTCATCCTTGTCGTTCCCAGTTACGATCCGGGAAGTCACCTTTTTCAGGGCGCGATTTGGGGTGTTATTTCAGGCGCGAGTTTTGCTCTCCTGCAAGTCTATAACAAAAGTTACGTGACCAGATACTCAGGCCTGGTAATTGCCTACTATCAGAATCTCTGGGCCTGCCTTGTGATCCTTCCTTTCAGTGGGATATGGATGACCGAGTTGAGTTTAACGGAAATCGGAATTCTCGCCCTGCTCGGTGTGGGATGCACTGGGTTCGCGCATGCCCTCTACATTAACAGTATGAAGCTGGTGTCGGCCCAGTTTGCCAGTGTCATCGCGGCGTTGGAGCCGGTCTATGGAATCGCCTTTGCTCTAATTTTGTTTGGCGAATCTCCCGGTCTTAAAACTCTCATCGGAGGAGCGATCATTCTTGGTGCAACCATTGTTGCGAGCCGTCAACGGAACCCTGACGCAGAGTAAGTGGGTGTGAGTATGCTGCTTTTCACTCAATCTTCGATCAGAAAAAGAGCCAGGTTGGTGCACCCGCTTCTGTGTAGCTGGCTTGCCATTTTCAGCCGACTGCTCGCAGCCAGCTCAGTGAAAGGGCTTGAACATAGAGGTCTGTTCATCCACGCTTTATCCCGCCGGTTGCAATGGCGAATTATCAGCCGAGCCCAGAGACGAAACTTCGATAATCAAACTTATGAGCAACGTAAGAGGATTTGGTGCCGCGGGCAACGCCAAGCCATCGGTAAAACCCGCTCCCATGAGCGGCCTACTCGTCTCAATAGAATCCTATGAAAAGCAATCGACGACAATTTCTGGCGACAACGGGCTGTGGCATCCCGGGAGCATGCTTGCTGGGTTCCCGGCCTGCATCAGCCCTCGGGAAAACTAAAGAGGAAGCTAGGTTTCTTCTTTCCGAGCAGGGGTGCGGTCGTGCGACGGGTTACGCCGAGGCGAACAAGATCGTAACGTTTGGCGACCACACGCATGTCGCGTGGTTGGATTCGCCAGCGGAGGGGTTTCGGGTTCGGGTCCGAACCTTGAATCGAACGACCGGGGAATGGTCTCCGACTTCTACGATCGGCGAGGGCTACGACAATCATGGCGGACCGGCGCTAACGGTCGACCGTGAGGGCTATTTGCACATTGTCTATTTTCCGCATCACCACGCGTTTCGGTATCGCCGATCGAAGCGACCCAACGATGCGTCGGAATGGGAGGAAGAAATTCAGTTCGGAGAAAAGCTCACCTATCCCACGCTCGTCTGCGGACCAGACAATTCCCTCTATTTCACCGCCCGTCGCAGTTTCAAGGAGAAGCCATGGGAGGTCGAATTCTGGTCGAAAAAGCCGGGCCAGGATTGGACGTGCAACGGCGCCATCCTTCGGTCACGTCACAAGGGTTACGCTCATTTTCAGGAATCGCTGGCCTGGGGTCCGGATCACAAGACGCTTTACCTCTGTTGCCGCTTTCATGAGAATTCGGACAAGAACGCCTATGGTCGGCTGCAGACGGTTGGCTATATGAGGAGCGAGGATTTTGGAAAGACCTGGCGGCGCAGCGATGGGGAGAAGGTGGAGACTCCTGCGTCGGTCAATGAAATCGAGATCCTTGCCCAGGGCGGGGTGGACCGCGAAATCGGACTCCGGGCAGGATGTCTGGCTGTTGATCCGAAGACCGGGATGCCGCACCTGATCTACAGCATCAAGGAGAATGGCAGGGGCCGCGTTATTATGGCTGTTTCAGATGGCAAGGGCGGCTGGACGCGTTCCGATCTTTCGCCCCAGCTTCCTGCTGATCTGCGTGGCAGAGACCTGATCATGCCGGGCGGTTTGAGTTTCAGCGATTCTGGTCAGCTGCATGGGGCTGCACAGATTCAGAAGGCGAAGGAAGGTGAATCTACCTGGGGAAATCCGAGCAACGAATCGTTGCGATTTGTCCGGGACAGGGATGGTGACATGTGGAAGATCAGCTTTGCGAGCGAGCCGAATTCCGATCGATCGCAGTGGTTGCCAAATATCGAGCGAGCCACTGGTTTTAATCAGATTCCCGATCGACCTGCCATCATTTACACATCAGGCGGACCGGGCGAAAAGAACACAGACTTGCTGAGCAATCGAGTCTACTGGGCTGGGTGAGGTGTTGTCTCAATATCTGGTTCTCGTGTAAAAAAGGGACTTTTTTTGAGAGCCTCAGGCAAGGACTTCCCGGATCACGTGGCGCTCTTCGGTCACTCCAGTCAGCCTCTGATCGAGTCCCTGATGGTAAAATGTTAGTCTCTTGTGGTCGAGCCCCATAAGATTGAGGATCGTGGCATGGACATCGGAGATGTGATGAGGGTCCTCTACCGCCTTGAACCCAACCTCGTCAGTGGCCCCGATAGCCTGTCCGCCTTTCACTCCAGCTCCGGCAAGCCACATGCTGTAGCCTTGCCAGTTGTGGTCGCGCCCGAATTTGCCAACTCCTTCACTAGTTGGGGTGCGCCCGAATTCTCCTCCCCAGATCAGTAATGTCTCGTCCCACAATCCACTTCGTTTCAAATCGGTCATAAGGGCACCTATTGCCTGGTCTGTTTCTCCGGCATGGAGCTTGTGGTTCGTGATGCAATTGGTGTGCCCGTCCCAGGTCTCTTCGATGTGGCCACCACCTGAGTAGAGTTGAATGAAGCGGACCCCCCGCTCAAGGAGTTGCTTAGTAATGAGGCATTTTCTGCCGAAGTCCGCGGTGAGGGGATTGTCCATCCCATACATCGTCTTGGTCTTGGCGTCGATACGATCTAGATCCACAACCTCTGTTGCCTCGGACTGCATTCGGTAGGCGAGTTCGTAGGACTCGATTCGGGCCGCCAATTCATCCATCTCGGGGCGGGAGGCGAGATGTTTTGCATTCAGGTCTTTCAGCAAATCGAGTCCCCTGCGTTGGGTCTGGTCACTGGTGCCCTCGGGAGTGGCCAGATCGAGAAGGGGACTTCCCTTGCTCCGAAAAAGGGTTCCCTGATGAGTCGCCGGCATGAATCCCGAAGACCAGTTGGAGGCGGAGCCGATGGGGCCGCCCCTGGGATCCGTCATCACAACAAAGCCGGGCAGATTTCGATTCGCGCTTCCGAGACCGTAGTTTACCCACGAGCCGAGGGCTGGTTTGCCGATCGATATCGCACCAGTATTCATCTGCAGGCATCCCGAGGCATGGGCTGCCGTGTCGGAATGGAGAGATCGGATCACGCATATGTCATCGGCATGCTTTGCGGTGTGTGGAAAAAGCTCACTGATGGGAAGGCCGCTTTTGCCGTGATTTTTAAAAGCAAAAGGCGATTTCATGAGGTGCCCAATGGGTCGACCGTTGGATCCCACCACGGCATCGCCGCCGTAGGACATACCATCAAGTCGGTCAAGCTCTGGCTTGGGATCGAAAGTATCAACCTGGGACGGCCCCCCGTTCATAAACAGGAATACTGCCCGGCTTGCCTTGGGAGCAAAGTGCGGCGACCCCGCTCCCGATTCTGCGTGGAGTAGATCGGCAAGGGCGAGGCCGGCAAATCCTCCGCCGAGGTTCCCGAGAAATTCCCTTCGCGTCCGGTTGCAGGGGGTGAGGTTGGGGCAGAATCGACTCATGGCATTACCCGGAATAAACAAACTCGTTCAAGTTAAGAATGACCCGGCACAATTCCTCGAGTGATTCGGTATCGAGGAATCTACTGATTGATTCCAACTCTTCACTCGTAGCTTCTCGGCATAGAGTAAGGCGGTAGACGAGGCGAATCTGATCTAGCTGATTCTGCCCCGCTTCGCGCCTGAGCCGAGCGGCAAGATGACGAGCCTGACGATTGGAGAATTCGCTGTTGAACAGATTGAGCGCCTGAGTCGGCACAGTGGTGACTCTTCTTCCCGGAGAAGGTTGGGTCGTATCACAGACATCCAGGATTTCCAGCATGGGAAGCATCAGGCTGCGTTTTACAAAAGCGTATATCGTTCGGCGGCTGGCTGATTTCTCGTCGAGGGGTTTCCAGATTGCTTCTGGATCACTGTGACCTTCCAAAGCCTCGGGTGGGATGGAAGGGTAGGTGTGAGATCCGTGCATTTCTCGGTTCAACTTTCCGCTCACGGCGAGGATGGAATCCCGAATCGCTTCGACCTCAAGGCGTCGATAATTCTGACGCCAGAGAAGTCGGTTTTCTGAATCAGATTGCAGGTAGGCAGGATTTTCTAGATGGCTGGCCATCTGCCAGGTGCTGCTCTGCAAAATCAGCCGGTGAAGTTTCTTGAGTGACCAATTCGCGTCATGAACAAACCAGTGAGCCAGCCAATCGAGCAGTTCCGGATGAGTCGGGGGCTCTCCCATCAATCCAAAATCGGTTGGAGTTCGAACGAGGCCGGTGCCAAAATGATGCATCCAGACTCGGTTCACGATCACCCGCGCAGTGAGGGGATTCTCCGGCGAGGCGATCCAGTCAGCGAGGCCGAGGCGTCTCTGGGAGGTGTGGTCAGACGGAGCGGGGAATTGGTGGGAACTGAGTATCTCAGGAATGGCTGGATCGACCATCTCTCCATGCCTCCCCGGTGCGCCTCGGATGAGGATATGGGTCTCGGGCGGGTCATTGGATTTTTCCTGCCAGGTGTAAGCCATGGGCAGGTCGGGACGTTTCTGACGAAGCTGATCGATCTCGTTCTGTGGCATCGCGGCGGCCAGTTCCTCATCCAGTTCTTTGCGATTTTCCTTCGCGATGGTTTTTTGCTCTTTCGTTTTCGATTCGAGAAAAGCTTTCACTACTTCCGGGGAGAGCTTGCTTTTTCCCGATTGAAGATACCGCAATTCGAATTCCTTTTTGAGGCGGGCGATGGCCTCATCTCTCACCTCAAGAGCGGCGACCTCCTTCCGAGTTCCGGCGGGGATGGCGAGTTCCTTTCTTCCGGCTCGCGGACGCTCGAGCGGATTAAACACTGCGACCATGGAGTAGTAATCTTTCTGAAGGAGTGGCTCGAACTTGTGATCATGACAGCGAGCACAAGCGAGGGTCAGACCCAGCATGGCTTGACTCGTGGTGTTGAGAATATCGTCGAGTTGGTCGTAGCGATCCGTGGCGGGATCCGCCGGTTCGTCATCCCAGTGTCCGAGTCGGAGAAAACCGGTGGCGATCACGGTTTCCGAATTGCGAGCCGGTATTTCATCTCCGGCGAGCTGTTCGGTAATAAATTGGTCATATGGCTTGTCGCGATTCAGGGAATTAATGACGTAGTCCCGGTATCGCCAGACGAATGGCTTGGTTGCATCCCGTTCATAACCGTTGGTATCCGCGTAGCGAACCGCGTCCAGCCAATGGCGGGCCCACCGCTCGCCGTATCCGTCACGAGCGAGTAGATCATCGATCACCCGGGTGAGATCCGGGTTTTGTAAGAACGCATCCTGTTCTTCGATGGTAGGGGGAAGACCAATCACATCGAGGTAGACGCGCCGGAGTAGAATAAGTGGCTCGGCTCTGCCCGCAGGTGCCCAATCCTTTTCCTCCAGTTTTGCGAGAACAAAATGATCAATCGGATTATTGGGCCAGTCCTTATCTCTTAATTCGGGCAGTTCGGGCCGCTTGATCGTTTGAAAAGACCAGTGCGATTCCGGAGATCCGGGGACAGCTTCATCCTCCGGAAAAGGAGCCTCTTTCGCGATCCATTCCTCCAAGATGCCGATTTCCTCTGGGGAGAGAGGACTTCCTTCGGGAGGCATCCGCTCTTCTTCGTCTTCACTCGAGACCCGCGAAATAATCTTGTCGAGAACTGGGCCATCGTTACCCCCCTTGTGTATCAGGCTTCCCGCATCAAGGCGGAGGCCGGCTTTCTGTTTCAGAGGGCCGTGGCATGAGACGCAACGGCTTTTCAAAAGAACCTTGATGTTTTCGTCGTAATCAGCTGCGAAAGCGGGCACTGCAAAATTTGCTGCAATGAATACAAGGAGTCGCATTTGACGAGACGTTAACGTGAAGGGGAGCGCAAGGTCAATAGTGCACCTTGAATTGGGGGACGGGTGGAGAAAGAAGGTCCACATGCGCCGAGCAAACTTTGGACAAGCCGCGGACGGACACAGTATGACGCGACCAAGAAGGATGCGGCGGCAACCAGACCAAGCACAACTAGAACAACGACCGACCTTGCGAGTTTCAAGATTGACCCTCCCGAAATCCAGCACAAACCCAAAAACAAAACATGGAAAAGAAATCAACTCACTTATTGCTAGGATGCCTCGCGATAGGTATCGCGATCACGGGTCTCTCCACCCCGGAAGTATCCGCTCAGGTGAACGAACGCAGGGTCGAACGCCAAGCTACCGGAACCTACCAGGGAAGAACTAAAAACGAAAAGCACTAAGCTTTCTGACAAAGACTCCGACGAATTAAGGCTGGGTGTTCTCGCGTCCGGCCTTTTCCGTTTCGGGATTTGAGTGCTGCTCGAGAGGCTTTACCGCTCTTCCGCTTCCCACCTGTGATAGGCGTCGGCATAATCCAAGCAGGTCGCAAGGAGCTTGTCGTGGGAGGCATCGCCCGCGAGCCGCCCTTCGGAAAGAAAAAGGATGCGTGGCGCCTGACGAAGCAGGTCGATGCGATGCGTGACAAGCAAAGTGGTTCCTTGTCCTGATGCGGTTCGACGGAGAATCGAATCGTGGATCATACTTTCACTCTCTGGCTCAACCGATGCAGTGGGTTCGTCGAGCAGCAGAATTTGTGGTTCGGTCAGGAAGGCTCGTGAGAGGCTCAAACGCTGACGTTGGCCGCCTGACAGTTTGACGCCGTTCTGACCGACGCGGGTTTCGTATCCGTCGGGAAGGTCAACGATGAAGTCATGTGCGTTGGCTGCACGTGCTGCCTCTTCGATCATTGCGACCGATGCTTCCGGTTTCCCATAGCGCAGATTATCGAGAACGGTCCCGTCGAAGAGATAGTTATCTTGCCCCACAAATCCGATCGGGGCGCGCAAGCTCTCCAAGGTGTAGTCGCGAACGTCGACTTCATCTAATCGGATGACTCCGCCGGTGGTATCGTAAAAGCGTGGCACCAGATTGAGCAGGGTGCTTTTTCCGGACCCGCTTCCACCGGCAATGGCTACGAACTCACCGGGATCGATTCGGAAGGAAACCTTTCGCAGGATCGGTTTGGAAGGCAGGTAGGAAAAATCGACTTCCTCAAATGCGATCGCTCCTTTTTTCTCAACCCAGGTCTGTGCTCCGAGGCGGTCGACTACGGATACGGGTTCGTTGAGGAGTTCGAAAACGCGTTCGGCGGCCGCGCGAGCGCGCTGGAGAATATCGCTGGTTTGCGCGATGGTGCGAATCGGACTTTGGAGGCGCCACCAGAAGCCGCGGTAGGCGAGCAGGGCCCCAATCGTAAAGGCCTCATTTCCGCTCAGTATCAACCAGCCGCCGACTCCGAGCATGACGAGGTTGTTCACGAACCCGAAAGTCGAAACGATGGGGAAGTAGGTATTTCTCAATCGACTCGCTTTGACGCTGGCGTCATAAAAGCTCTCAGCTCTGCCATCGAAGTCAGCCTGCTCGGCGCCCTCCCTCCCGAAGGATTGTGTCACCTGGACTCCGGCGAGACGATCCTGAACGAAAGAACCAATGTGACCGAGTCGCTTTCGCACTCCGTCGTAGATTGCCTTCACCCGTTTGTTGTAGACGCGGATGAAAAGAAAAGCGAAAGCGAGAGGAAGGATCGAAAGTGCGCCGACCAATGGGCTGATCCAGAGAACCATCCCGGCGACGACGACGAAAGTGACCACCTCTTCGATCAACCCGGTGATCCCTTGCAGGACGCTCTGCTCCATCGCATCGACGTCGCTGGTAATTCGGGTGACCAATTCCCCGGTGCTGCGGTCCCGATGGTAGCCCAGAGACTGGGTTTCGAATTTTCGAAACAGGTCGGACCGAATTTCTTTCACAAAGGCCTGCCCGGTTTTTTCGAGCAGATAGGTATGCCAGGCGTTGGCGGCGAGACCGATGAGGTAGGTCGCCATCATGATCGCGAGCCATATTCCCAGCGATTGACCCGTCAGGCTGCCTTCGATGAGATCATCCGCGACGATCCCCCAGACGAGGGGGTGGAAGTTGATGAAAGGAACGGAAAAAACGAGTAGGCCCAATGATAGGGAAAGACGCCATCGCCACGGACCAAGTCGCGACCAAACTTTACTGGCGAGATGGCGATTGGAATGCAACTCGGGACTGTCAGGAGAATCGTTCAAGGGTAATGAGCTTAGACGCTGTGGCTAACAATACGATGGTCCTGAAGTTCGGGATGGAATGGGGTCATTGGATTGACTCACCAGATCGACGTTAGCGCAGGAGTGCGGGAAGGCCGATGGAAAGCTCGTTTCTTAATAAACGCGAAACGATTTTCGGATTGTGGAGGGTTCCCCTTACTATTTTCTAGAGCCCTCCGCAGGTGATTGCGACTTCACCCATTCCCTGGATGGATCTCTGCCGCGGAGCAAGGAGAATTCCACCATCAGAAAAGTGGCGAGGATGCCGTCGATCATCGCGGCAAAGGAATCTATATGGGCGTCCCAGATGTCTCTGCTTGGGGTCTTTCTTCCTTTTTTCGTCCAGATCCGAGTGGGAGCCGTAACCCTGAGGATGAAATCTTTAATTATCGTAACTGCAGTGCTATTGGGAGTATTCTCTCACCTTCCTACCTTCGCCGAAGAGAAAGAAAAACCATGGGCATGGCGCGGACAGACTTTGACGGAGTTTGGAACAAGCGAAACGAACGGCATGAAGTGGCAGGTTGTTAACGATGGCGTCATGGGCGGGCTGTCAAAGGGAAGCTTCGCTGTTTCCGACGAAGGCATCCTCAAGTTTGCCGGAACCCTATCGCTTGAGAACAACGGAGGGTTTTCTTCGATCCGCAGCAGCGCAGTCGACTTCAACCTTAGCAACGATCTCGGAATTCTTCTCAAAGTGAAAGGCGACGGTCGCACCTACAGTATGCGTTTGGAATCGACCGCTACCTTTCGCGGTATGCCTGTTTCTTTTTCAGGGGAGTTCTCGACCCAGGCCGGTGAGTGGCAGCAGGTGAAGATTCCGTTTTCCGAGTTCAAAGGTGGATGGCGCGGACGTGACCTCCCCGACGAGGTTCTGGATCCTTCCGTAATTCGCGAAGCAGGACTCCTGATCGGTGACAAGAAAGCAGGTCCATTTTCCCTCGAGGTCGACTACATCCGGACCTACGGAAAAGGCCAAGGCGAATTCAAAGAGAGAAAGAAGGAGATGACTTCAAAAGAAACTCCTGCTCCGAAAGGCCCCAAATCGCTTATCGCAACGATGGAAGCAGACAAACGCTTCTCCACACTCAAGGCCGCTCTCGACGCCGCCAAGCTGACCACTTTTTTCCAGTGGGATAACAAGCTCACCGTTTTCGCCCCAACCGATGAAGCATTCGCCAAGCTTCCGGAGGGAACGCTGGAGGATTTGCTCAAGCCCGAGAATAAGGAACGTCTCGTGCAAATCCTCTCGCTCCACGTGCATCCCGGCTCACTGGGGCTAGCTCAGGCGTTGGGTAGTGATGGTGTGAAGACGGTGGAAGGGACGCCGCTCAAACTCGCCTTCGAGAAAGGTAGCGTAAAGGTAAATGGTTCGTCTCTCGTCGAGGCAGACATCACTTGCGCTGACGGGACGATTCACGTGATCGACTCCGTCCTCCTTCCCGAGCCGAAGAAGAAAACGCTTTTGAGCACGGCTCAGTCTGCAGGCTCTTTCCAGACTTTGCTCGCCGCTGCCAAGGTGGCAGGATTGGAGTCCGCCCTAGAGGGCGACGATGAGTTGACCGTCTTTGCTCCTACCGATGATGCGTTCGCGGCGCTTCCAGAAGGAACTGTTGAAAACCTCCTCAAAGAAGAAAATCGGAAGCAACTCGTAGAGCTTCTCACGACTCACGTTGTTTCCGGGAAGGTCTCTGCTGGCGACGCCCTGAATGCAAATAGTGCGAAGTCACTGAGCGGGACGGAGTTGATATTTGCGATCGAGGACGGTCTCTTTACCGTCAGTGGATCGGTAGTGAGGAATGCCGGGATTGATGGTGGAAACGGAACGATCCACGTAATCAGCTCTGTGATTGGTTTTCCTGAAACGAAGTCGGCAGGCTCCGAAAAATATTCGTCCGAAGGATGCGACAAGCAGCAGACAGCGCCGCCAAAAACGACAAGTGTGGAAGGAAAGAACGCATCCGAAATGATCCTCTCGGCTATTCATCAAGGCGTTCCCCTATACAATAGCGGCCAGATCGAAGAATGTGCCTCTGTTTACGAGAGCTGTCTCGTTGCCTTGTCAGAAAGCAAGCGCCTCGACCAAAGAACGCGTACGATGATTGGTGAAGTAGCGACAGCGGGCAAGAAGTATAACGCAGATCGAAGAGCCTGGTTCTACCGAAGTGCACTTGACCAAATGATGCATCTCATGGCGCAATCGCGAGGGTAGGTCCTCCAGATAATAGAGGCTGTTATTAAGTCTCTTTTCTCTTTCCTGAGATGGCGTCCACGATCTGCTGCCCTTCCTCGGCATTATGCTGTGGATGAGGCGGCACCGGAACGATGCCCCATGATCCCTGACCTCCCGCGAAATTTTTTTTCACGAGTATGTCCCGAGTCGCTGGGGCTTTGGCATATTTTTTGGCCACCTCTTTGTAAGAAGGGTCAACCGATTTCAATGGGTGTCTCGAGGTAGGTGATTTTCTTGAGCGTTCCATCAGTGCCATCATACCAGGGAGTTTCGTGCTTCAGTAAATAGAGTTCCCCGTTTTTCCCCATCTGCATGTCGACGTGGTGAATGAAAAAATGCTGTCCCAGTTTCTCGCTCGCGAAGCCGATGTCATTCGCGCGCAGCGGGAAAATCCTGACAAAGCGACAGCTTGGAAGGGCAAAGGAGAGGGGAAGCGCAGTCTAATTCAGGGAGGAAAGACTGCGAAACTGTCTGGGTGGTTACATTTTTCCTATTCCAACCGGAAAGATTTGCGGATTGCGCGGAGAGCTTTCCATGGCCCAGCTCCATCTTTTGGTTCAACGGGGGAAACGCAGGAGAGAACGACCGGTTGATCCCCGTTTTGCCAGGTATGGATTTCGAGATGAAGCGTTTGCCTCTTCTTTGTCGCGAAGGGCTCGACCCAATCAAGCGTCGCATTCCGCGCGACAGCCTGGGCAGCCGATGTGGGCGCTCCGGAGTTTTCGTCTGCCGCTTTCTTGATCGAGACGGAAAAGTCCGTGGTATCCACTGTTTCACCAGCGCTTCCCATCACCGCCTTCGAGAGTCCCCGGTAGTAAGTGAGTAATTCTTTCTTCAGTCCCTTCTCGGAAACATCAGATCCGGGTTCGAGGACAAAAACGAGGATATAGGAAAAGAAGTCGCCCTCTGCAGGACGGAACATCCCGGGGGCGAAGCGAATTTCCTCGACGCCGTTCCATCCGAGATCACGAGCGAACCCTGGCGGCAATTCGATTCGCTCGCCTGCCCACGGAGGAGTTCCTGTCTCGAAGTGGAATTTGACTCCTTCCTGCGCCGGAGTAATCCCCGGGGCTAAGATAAGAAATAAGGAGGCAAGGAGAATGAATCGAAAATGCGAGCTGGGCATTCTTTTTTCTATCCGCCACACTGCTGTCCGTCAAGAAGGCAGAGCCGAGTCCTGATTGTGGAGTTCTTTCTCTTTCTCGACCCTCAAGCGCTTCGACGCAAATCTATGGCTTGTTCTCGGAAAATCGGCCAAACCGATTCGATAGAATGAAAAAGGTAGGAGCCCACAGACCGATAAAGATTCCGAATCGTTCCGCATGCGCCTTCGAGTCGGCTTCGGTGCCGCCGGTTAGGAACCATACCGCGATAGATGTGATGATAGAGACGAAGCCCAAGACGAAACAAGCCTTGCTGAGTAGTGAGTGATTTTTGCTATCCATAATGGCGAAGGTTACGCCGAGGAATCAAAATAAGACTTCGGAGAAAGTGAAAATTTGTTTTGTATCAACAACTTAGAACTTCTCGAGGTGCGTTCCGCTATTCGGAAAGTAGTTTCGATTCTACTCCAAGGGATGGCTCCATTTTCCGCATGGAATTTGCCGATGACGAAAGCGAGAAATTGCCGGGAACATTCCAGCTCACTCGATTCAATGAAAACCTGAATCTGTTCTAAGATCAGAACGAGGGAAAATTCCCGGCGAGTGTCGCAGCTCCCAACGGCTAATATAATGGAGTCATCATTCGATCAGATTCTTCAGGAGTTTGTCAGGCAGTGGAGAAATGACTCATTGTTGCGCTTTCTCTTGCAGGATACCCCGGCATCGTGTTTGACTTGTCGCTCGCCGAAGCCTCCTTACTATGCCCTTTCAGCCAATTCCTGACAAAGGTCCCAAACGACCGGGGTCATCGGATATCGGGCTGTTTGTGATCCGGCTTCTCACGGCTGTCACTTTTTCCTACTACCAGTTGCTCGGCCTTCTTTCGAAAGCGAGGGGCCACGTCTGGGACAAGGCGGAGTGGGACCTTGTCACGAAGTTTTCGGAACTCGAAATTCCTGTTCCCAGTGTGCTGGCAACGGCATTTGTTACCCTTCTGCTGCTGTCGATCATTGGCATCGTCATTGGAATTTTCACGAGGATCAACGCGCTGTTTCTCCTGCTTTCGACGATCGCCATTCTCATCGTGCCCCTGTTACTGGCTCCATCGCTGACGCCGCAGACGCTCGTGTTGTACATCGCCGTTTTTCTCGGACTCGTGCTGGGTGGCCCCGGAAAAGCTTCGCTCGACTACCGACTTGCCGGTCGGAAAAAGAAAACATCGGGCAATAGCTGAGAAAAGTGGGACCTGTTTCTGTGAGGGGCCGAGGGGAAAAGCGTTCCAAATTCCCCTTGAAAGATGGGGGCTTCGCCTCCTTTGTCCCCCATGCCTTCCTTTGAAGAACTGGGATTGTCCGGACCGGTGCTACGCGCCGTGAATCGCGCCGGATACGAAGAGCCAACACCTGTCCAGGCGCAAGCTGTGCCGGTAGGACTGGAGGGGAAAGATATCGTGGGCGCTTCCCAGACCGGAACCGGGAAAACCGCCGCCTTCGCTCTGCCCATCATTTGCAACATGAAGCCGTCGACGAAGCCGCAGTGCCTCGTCCTCGAGCCGACCCGCGAGCTCGCTGCGCAGGTCGAAGACCAGATGAACGTCTTTTCCTACTATAAGCCGCTCAACGTCATGCTGCTGCACGGAGGTGTCGGCTACGGTCACCAGATCGAAGCGCTCGAAAACAAGCCCGATATCATTATCGCCACTCCCGGTCGCTTGCTCGATCACATGGAGAAAGGAAATCTCGATCTCAGCAACATCAAATACCTCGTCCTCGACGAAGTCGATCGCATGCTCGACATGGGATTTCTTCCCGATGTGAAAAAGATCATCGACAAGTGCCCTCCCGGACGACAGACCCTGTTTTTCTCCGCGACCATGCCCGGAGCGATCGAAACCCTCGCGAACTGGGCACTGAAAGACCCCGTCGAAGTCGAGATCGGAGGCCGCCGCTCACCTGCCGAGACGGTCAGCCACGCATTCTATCCTGTCGGAATGGACCAGCGTGATGACCTGCTCATCTCGCTCGTCGACAAGACCGGCTACGACAGCATGATGATTTTCACGCGGACGAAAAAAGAAGCCGACTCTTTGCTCGCCCGTCTCAAAGACCTTGAGGGAACCCGCCCGACCGCTCTCCACTCGGACATCAAGCAGAGCGATCGAACCAAGGCTCTGCAGGGCTTTCGCGATGGCACCTTCAACATCATCGTCGCGACCGACATCGCGGCACGAGGACTCGATATCTCCGGCGTGACCCACGTTATCAACTATCGCGTTCCCGAAAACCCCGAGGACTACGTTCACCGGATCGGCCGAACTGGACGTGCCCAGCAGGAGGGCGATGCCTTTACCATCCTTACCGCCGACGAACTCGAAAACGCCGCTGCCGTAGAGCACTACGTAGAGCAGAAAATCGAACGCCGTAAGCTCGAGGGCTTCGACTACAACTACACCGCGTTGCTCGACGACAAGCCAGCGGCACCACTGCGCCGCCGCCGTCCTCCCGGCCGCCGTCGCCGTTAAGAGACTTTTATGAAGTACGCTGTCTGCAACGAAACCTTTGAGGATTGGCCATTCGAAAAGGCCTTTTCCTACGCCCGGGAAGTCGGTTACACTGGCATTGAAATCGCGCCATTCACGATGGCCGATTATGCGACCGAGGTTACGCCCGAGCAACGGGCTGCCGTAAAACAGCAGATTAAGGACGCCGGTCTCGAATGCGTCGGCCTTCACTGGCTTCTCGCCAAGACCGAAGGCTTTTACCTCACGACCACAGACGAAGCCGTTCGCAAAGCCACTGGAGCCTACCTCGCGGAGCTCGCGAAACTCTGCCGTGACCTCGATGGATCCATCATGGTTCTCGGATCACCGGTGCAGCGCAATCTGCTTCCCGGTGTCAGTCACGAGCAGGGGATGGAATTCGCCGCCGAGGTGATCCAGTCTGCGATGCCAGTCCTTGCGGATTGTGGCGTGACCCTCGCGGTCGAACCGCTCGGACGCGGGGAAGGGGACTTTCTCAATACCGCTGAGCTGGGGATTGATCTCGCCAAAATGGTCGATCATCCCAACTGCCGCCTTCACCTCGATGTGAAAGCGATGTCCGACGAGGAGAAAGAAATCCCCGACATCATTCGCGACAGCAAAGAGTGGATCGCCCACTTCCACGCCAACGACGCCAACCTCCTTGGTCCCGGCATGGGAGAGATTGAATTCGACCCCATTTTCGCGGCTCTCAAAGAAGTCGAATACGACGGCTGGGTCAGCGTGGAAGTTTTCGACTACCGACCCGGCATTGAGCACATCTGCGAAAGCAGCATGAAATACATGCAGGAAGTCGAGGCTCGCGTCTAAAAGACTCTTTTTCCTTTTCTCACCGAAAGGAAGGTTGGGGAGACCTCACAGGTAACCCTGTCAGGTCCACCACCTGACCCTGTTGATTGGAGGTCGGAACACGGTCGGCAGTTCCCCGGGATGGACGCGTTTTGCAGTGATATCAGCGAGAGCAGGCATCTCGAAAAATGGGGGCTTCAATGCGCTGATAGACGAAGGAATGAATAGAATATCCTTGCTAGGTCGGGGGCTGGAGGGCATTCTGGATGATGAGTGTCTTGCGTGATATCACATCGTGGGGTGATACTAATAAATACTGTTAGGCAGAGAAACAGATGAGGAAACTGTTTGGAAAATCGAGCTTCTGTCGTTGGGTGGTCTCATTCATCTTCCTCGGAGTGCTTTGTGCGTTGGTCATTAGCGCCACCTTCATAGTGGCGGCGCTTATTGGCCTGAGGATGGATTCCAGCCTTCAACTAGCTTCTGCTCTTGGTTTGCACGTTTTGTTGTGTTTGCCATTCTGGATGCTTGTATTCGGCTTCTTTGGCGCGCCTTTGCTCCGCCAGATAGGTTTATTGCAGTATTATTCTCCATTCCTTATCGTATCCAGAGCGAAGGAGGGTGTCTTGCAACTTCACGGTGGAACACCTTTTGATTTCTTTTTGAGATTTGACTGGCAAGATCGCGGTAGTCCCGTTGTCCAAACTACTCTGTACTGGTATATCCAGGGGCTAATTTCCCTGGCTCGTGAAATTGAGTCTGGCCATATTCCTATGGATACCCAGATCTCAGGAACCTCATACTTTTTCAGTGAAAACTCAGCGCTTCGACTTGGGTTCACCATCGAAAGGGATTGGCGCCATCTCATTGGGGGCATCCTGACTTATCCCACCCAGTTTCTGACATACAGTTTCGCCAAGGGGCGCTGGGCTTTACCGCGGATCACTCAATCCAAGAGGGCTAGTATAGACGGCGCGAAACTATGCTCTCGCATTGGTCACCTAGAGCGTTTACAGAATCGCCTGCAAGATTGTCGAGGTAAGGCGGTGGCATGTGGCCAGCGTGCCTAACAAGCGGATGCAGCCAAACCTCCTCCGCTCGTTCCTCGCTGCGTGGGTTGGCTGATCCTGGACGTTCGCCCTAAAAATGCGCGCAAGCGGGACGCATCGCTAACTCTCATGCCGCATCTCGTCACGAAGCCTTTACTGGACCTCCACGGTAAGGAA
>Ga0181574_10001845_pt1 | contig 19607 bp, 9 predicted proteins | sample 101ome_24_FD_145600 | JGI IMG/M metagenome (GOLD analysis project Ga0181574, IMG submission 145600) | Coastal salt marsh microbial communities from the Groves Creek Marsh, Skidaway Island, Georgia - 101410AT metaG (spades assembly) | ecosystem: Environmental > Aquatic > Marine > Intertidal zone... | reverse complement strand
ACCACGCGGTAGGGCGTTAGCGACGGATAAGTGGTGGTCGCTGGACGTCCGCGTATCCGCGCTCTCCTCCGCCACTCGGAGCTAACCAGCCGAGGCCGTTGCCCGCCTCGTCGTCGGCGTCGGTGTCCGTCGCCGCCCGCTTTTCCGTGTTCGAGAAAACATGGCCGACCCGGATATGGTCTTCTCGAACGCCTTCGACGAAGCGCTCGCATGGTTTGCAGCTGCGTCGGCTGGCCTTCCCATCCCCCCCGTGCCCACGCTAAGGCCCATGACTAAAGACGATGACGGCGACACTGCGGCGCCATCGCTGCCGTCGGCCTCAACCTTGGTGCCGTCCCCCTGCCCCACCTCTCCCGATCGGGCCCACGTTTCCGTTTCCGCCTCCTCATCTGCTTCTGCCCGCACTTCCGCCAACGCACCAGCGGCTGGGCCTCTGTCCAACCCGCCTGCCTGGGAGGAGCTGATGTGGTCTTCGCTCTGGGCTGTGGTTGGGACCCGGGCTGACATCAACAGCACCACGACAACATGGTGAGTTCACAGACGCGCTACGACAGAGCAAACCCGCTGCCGCTGCGCACAGCGAGCAGTAGCTTTTCCCGGAGCGCCTCGGCGGACCCAAAGGGTGGGAGCTTTAGGAGGTTCATGCACGTCGCAGCCGTTGGGAGGCGTGTGGCACCATCGTTTCGCCCTTCGTCCCCAAGGGAGCCAGGGACGATCTGCAAGGGGGGCTCAAGGTAACCGAAGCCCAGCAGCGGAGGCCGGCTACAAGCGGTGACAAAGCGCAGAAACAGCCCTTTGTCCTTGGCGGAGAAGCCCTCGAGGGTCTCCCAGAGCCACTGGATGACGGGGTGCTCGTCGTGGTAACTCCCCGCAGGAAAGGTGACGTGTGGCCGAAGCTCAGCGACGGACCAACCCCCTCCCCCGCCGCCAACCCCGTCGTCCGCGCCGCAGATGACCATTCTTAGCTCCTCTCCAGCAAACAGGGACGTCCACCTCCGGTCGATGACCTCGTGGAAGCCGCCGCACAAAGCATCGAGCTCTCTACGCAGCCAGACGTTGAGCTTCCAGTGAGACAGGAGGCGCACATAGTCGTAAACATTGGCCGCGGTGACGGGCAGGTCGCACCCGCCAGGGATCAGGGCGACAGAGACGGTCCGAAATGCTGGGGACGAGTTGGATATGCTACGATCTTTCGCAGGAGAGTTAGGCACGACCTCAGCCTCGGCCGAGAAGAAGAGGCCGAGGTCGGCGACGGGGTCATTGGGTGCCTCTACGCCGCCAACACCGGCCACTAGACCACTGCTGCTGGCGAGAGCGCGCAGAGAGACAAGGTGTCGGTGCAGCTCGGGGTCGAGGCTGGGAAGGTCCTCGACGTCGCCTGCAGTGCCCCGCATCCGCTTGAGCACAAATGGGGCAAGCGGGAACTCAACGAGGATGCCTTCGAAGCTGGCCTTCCCGAGCATCTTGCCGACAAAACGGAGACGAGCCAAGTGCCGTTCGGCCGAGGCGGCAGACGCAGGCGAGGGGGCGGGCGTGAGGCGACGGTCTGGTGTCTCGCGAAAAAGGCCGTGCTCGGGTGCAGCGGCCTCATGGAGGAGAGCCTCCAGAAAGTCCTTGAAGAGACCACCTCCGTCGACACCAGGCTCGAGCAGTCCATGGTCATCGACAAACTCGACCCGCACCTGTGCTCGAAGAGCAGCTCCGGGAGCGTCCAGTGCAGCATACCCGTCTTCCAGCAGGTGCGACCGGCGCACAGTGACAAAGCGTCCCCCTCCCAGCCCACCGCCAACAAAGCCGCGGCCGCCGCCTCGGACCCGCGCCCGGGCATTCCCCAGCAAATGGGTGAAAACGACAGCCCGTTCGCGAAAGGCAACGAGGTAGGGAGCACGACGCAGTAGCCGCCACGCGCGACGCGAACTAGGAGCATCCGACACCGAGGCAACAGCGGCGGTGGTCACGCCGCCAGAAACCCATTGGAGGCTCGGTTCGCTTGACGTGGGGCCTGGGAGAGCGCCGCCAATTGTGCCATCGTCATCGTCCGCATCCTCATCCTCCTCATCAGCGTCGGCCAGGGCGATGGCATCGCGAACAAGTGCTGCATGATGGAGCGTGGGAGCATGCCACGCCGACTGGGGGGCAAGCGGGCACCTGAGGTGGCGGACGTAGAGGGCGGAGAAGAGATCACCAATGGCACGACGAGCCAGTGAGACGAGCGCAGGGTCCGCCGCAGCGCCCTCATCCCCGGGACCGGGCGCCCCCGCGTCGGCCGAGCGCTCAAAGGTGAGTGCGAGAACGGCATCGCGGAGCAGAGGAACCAGTCCACATCCTTCTCTAGCAGCAATGGCGATAACGTCGTCCTTGACACCTCCATCAGACGACATAATGTCGACGTCTTGGTGCTCTGAATCGTCCCTCCACAGGGCCCCAGTGGGCAGAAGCCTGCCTCCGGCCTCAAGGTCGGCATCGGAGACAATGGACAGGGTGCTTGGGAGTACCACAGCCAGCACAGTCAACTGCATCAGCAGGCCCCGGCGGAGCCACACCGCCGTGCCCGCCTCGCGGGGTCCAGCTGCCGCTGCCGCGCTATCGATCGAGGCCCAAAGAAGGGACGCCAGCTGCGTCTGGGACGCAAGAGCGAGGAGACGTCGCATGGGCAGCCGCAGGAGAACCGCACAGAGTGCTGATGGAGCCCCCTCGATGGCCTCAGGTCCAAGGCACGCGAAAATCAGGGCAGACAACACGACTGGGTTGCGCTCAACGAAAAGAGCCTCGCCGGCCGACCGCACGGGTCGGACCGTGGCGCGGGAGTCGAGGGCGGCGGCGAGACGACAGAGGTCGCGGCTCAGGGCAGGATACATCCTCAGATTGTCAGGTCGGCCAAGGGCCGCGTCGGCGAGAAAGGCTGCGGCAGTGGCGGCACCAGCAAGCTGGTCAGGCGCAGTGCCAGGCGCCTCAGCCAGGCGCCGCAACAAAGGAAGAACACCTGCCAGGATTGGGCTGGCTGCGTCGACCCGGCTCAGTGAGGGAAGGGCCTCGGCAACACGGCCAGTGACAAGGAGCTCCACGAGAGGCGGCCATGCCATGCCGTCCGTGCTGTCCTTGAATAGCGGGAGTCCAAGAGCGACGGACCGGGACAGCATCAGGGTCCCAACAGCGTCCAGCAGGGAGGGGCCAGCGTGGCCAGGGCTGGCGGCCCAACCGGGTCCGGCCGCCTCGGCCGCCTCAGCTGCGTGCTTCGTCAGCCGGGAGAGCGATACAAGGGCCGGCGCCGGTCGGTGGAGCCGCGGCAGGCTGCCAGCCCTCGCGCCGACGACTGCCCTCTCGAGACACTGGCGCAAGGCAATTGGCGCGGCATCGGGTCCCACGGCAGCCTCCCAAAATCGAGGGTCAAGCAGGCGAAGAGCAAGACGCAGCACCAGCGGTGCTGCCGCAGACGCCGTGGTGTTGCCATGATCCGCGCTCGTCGGTGGCGCGTCAGGTCCGGACGATTGCACGGCGAGGGCGATGTCGCGTGCACTGTCGTCGCACGCCGTGGCAAGTACTTCGAGGCCGCCACCAAGGAGGGCGGCGGCGAGTAAGGCGGCGCCGTTAAGGCTTGTGGCGGCCAGGGCCTGAGGGTTGAGTCGAACGCTCATCGCCGCCAGAGCAACCATCGCTGAGTGGTGGTGCGAGGAGCGCGCCGCAAAGGCGACCGCACGTAAATGCGCTAGCGACCCGGGGGTGGTGAGGGTCGCTGCGGCGAGGACCGTGTCTCGCGTCGTGGCACGCACTCGCGACCCCCTCCACGCCGACTGCAGCCGACGTGCCGCGTCGTGCAGATTCTTCTCAACCCTCCGTCGCTCGCGCTCCTGGAGGACCGGTGGGATCGGGGGTCGTGGGAGCGAGTTCAGCGAATCTGTTTGCGGGCTGCCTGGCGCGACGCATGATGACGCCAGTCCCGTTGATGCAAGCACCGCGGCCTCGCCTCTCGCGCCTGCGCCACGACCGCATCCCGGGACCCCGGAGTGGTGCGAGCGCCACCAAGATTCACGCGACGCTCTCTTTGCGCGGAGCCGGTGAACATTTGTTAGGCAGCCGAAAACCCCGGCGAGAGAGACACAGAGCCGGACTGAACGCGAAACCAGGGGGTTAACGCGATGGCGGGCGGCAGCGACGGCCGAGGCGTCGAATGCACAACCTTGGGTCGAGAGGGCGGAATCGGCGCTGCGCCCGCTGGGAGCGGGCCCTCTGTAGCCAAGCGCAGCCACTTCGACGCGTTGTTTGCTTCTCGGGGGACGGGGGCGCGTGCGAGGTCGAGACGCGTCACCGAGCTCGTCTCCCCCGCCCGCCCGCGGGGGCGGGAGCGCAGCCGTGGCGGGGTCCACGGCGCCCTCTTCGCGCCACAGTCCGCACTTCCGACCACGCGGTAGGGCGTTAGCGACGGATAAGTGGTGGTCGCTGGACGTCCGCGTATCCGCGCTCTCCTCCGCCACTCGGAGCTAACCAGCCGAGGCCGTTGCCCGCCTCGTCGTCGGCGTCGGTGTCTCACCGCAAAAAATGGCGTGGGGGCGCTTGCCTCCCGCCATGAACCGGCGCGTCGTGATTACGGGCATAGGCATGCTGACCTCCTTGGCCGGCACAGCTCCAGCGACGTGGGCGGCGCTCCTCGAGGGCCGCAGCGGGGTCCGGGCGCTTGAGCGGGCCGACGTGCGTGGCCCCTTCACAGACGAGGCCTTCGCTGGGCTCAGGTGCCGCGTTGGTGCCCCCGTGCGCGACCGAGATTGCGGTGGCGCCCTGATGAACGACCCCGTTGGCACCGACGACACGGCAGGCCCGTCGCCCTACTGCGACCCCGAGCTGAGGTCGTCACAGGGAAGGCGCAGGCATCCCGCCTTTGTGCGCTTTGCCCTCTCAGCAGCGACTGAGGCCCTTTCCGACGCCGTCGCGGGGGCGCTCGGTCATCTACCCCCCAATGACCATGCGGCCGCCGTCGAGCTCGCACGGCGTGCCATCGCCGTCGGAGCCGGAGGCGGACCAGGCGCCTTTGGCGTCCCGCCCGAGCGCTTTGGGGTCGCCCTGGGCGCCGGCCTTGGCTCGGCAGCCGACCTGGTTGCCGTTGGCGCCAACCTCGCCGCAGGCAGGCTTCGCCGCGTTTCGCCGTATCTAGTTCCATCAGTCCTGCCCAACATGCCCGCGGGCCACGCTAGCCTCGCCTTTGGCCTGCGCGGCCCATGTCTCGCTCCAGCCACCGCCTGTGCCGCGGGGGCGCACGCCGTGGGCGACGCGTTCGAGATCGTGAGGACGGGCCGGGCAGACGTGATGCTGTGGCGAGTGAGCGTGCATGCGCGTGGGGTCATGGAGTCTGCCATCCCGCATGTGTGCCTTTTTTTTTCCATTTGACCCGCCAGTACCTACCACACCTTGCTGTTCCCTCGCAGCGGCGCGTCTGAGGCAGCCCTCGACGCCGGAGCCCTCGCCGGCTTTTCAGCGATGCGAGCCCTGGCGACGACGCCGCGTGCCGACCCCACGACGAGCTCGCGACCGTTTGACGTCGACCGAGACGGTTTCGTGGTCGGAGAGGGCGCGGCAGCTCTTGTGTTGGAAGAGCGCGAGGCTGCCCTCACCCGCGGGGCGAGAATATACGCCGAGATTCGGGCCGTGGGGGCTACCGGGGATGCCCACCATGCCACGGCGCCCCCATCCGATGGCGAAGGTGCAGCACGGTGCATGACCGAGGCGCTCGAGCGAGGTGGAGTCGAGACCGACGATGTCTGCTACGTCAACGCCCACGCAACATCGACGCGCGCAGGCGACGCGGCTGAGACCGCTGCGCTCGCGTCCGTCTTTGGCGCCCGGGCCAGGTCAGGAGGGACGAAGGGGGGATGGCAGCCCCTCGTCGTGTCGTCCACCAAGGGCGCCACCGGCCACCTCCTCGGTGCCGCAGGTGCCGTTGAGGCCGTCGTGACGGTGCTGGCGATCCACCATCGCGTGGCGCCGCCGAATCTGCACCTGGTGAGTCTCGATGCTGACAGTCCCCTCGGCTGTCTTGCGGGAGTGAAGCCCGTCAGCCTTGATGCAGGCGGGAGTGGGCGGCCGCTTGCCGCCCTCAGCAACTCTTTTGGCTTTGGGGGCACAAATGCGACCCTGCTCTTCGTGACACCGTGATAAGGATTGGACACCGCATTTCGGTCGTTCACCACCCGCCCCCCATCCCCCCCATGCCACCGCCACCCCCCCCTGCGGGCTCTTTGTCCTGCGGCCCGTCAACAATGACGCATTCGGTCGTCGTCATGAGGGAGGCGACGGAGCAGGCGTCGACAAGTGAAGTGCGGACGACCTTGAGCGGGTCAATGACGCCCTCGGCTACGAGGTCCGCGTACTGTCCCGTGGCAGCGTTGAATCCAACGTTGACGTCGTCCGTCTCGAGGAGCTTGCCAACAACCGCAGCACCCTCCCCCCCAGCGTTATCGATGATCGTCTGGCAGGGCTTGCGGAGCGTGCGCTGGATGATGTCGACGCCCGCCCGCTCATCAGCAGACGTCATCGTCTCGCGGAGCTCGGCAAGGCCCTTGCTCGCGTGGAGCAGGGCGGCCCCTCCGCCAGGGACGATGCCCTCCTCGACCGCGGCTTTGGTCGCGTTGAGAGCGTCGACCACTCGGTCCTTGCGCTCACCGACCTCAACCTCGCTCGCCCCACCGACACGGAGGACGGCAACTCCGCCCGACAGTTTCCCGTGGCGCTCTTGGAGCTTCTCCTTGTCGTAGTCGCTCGTAGCGCGCGCGATGCCCTCCTGAAGCTGGGCGCAACGCTCTTCGATGGTGGCCCGGTCGCCTTTTCCATCAAGGACGACGGTGTCGTCCTTGGTCACGGTGATCTTCTTGGCCCCACCCATCTGCTCGGCCGTGACCTGATCAAGCTTCATCCCCAGGTCCTCAGTTATGACCTCTCCGCCTGTCAAGATGGCCAGGTCCTGCAGAATGGCCTTGCGATTTTCGCCAAAGCCCGGGGCCTTGACGGCGCAGACGCGGAGCCCACCCCGAAGCTTGTTAAGGACGAGACCGGCGAGAGCCTCCTGCTCGACGTCCTCAGCGACGACAACGAGAGGCCGGGCCGCCTTGACTGCGATCTCCAGCGCCGGCAGCAGCTGGTTCATGCTGGAAACGCGCTTATCGTAGATGAGCACCATGGGCTCCTCGAGTTCGCACTTTGACGTCTTGGGGTCCGTCATGAAATAGGGGGAGATGAATCCCCGGTCGAAGCGCATGCCCTCGACGACCTCGAGCTCGTCCTCAAGCGCGTGGCCGTCCTGGATGGTGATTACCCCGTCGCGGCCGACGCGCTCCATGGCCGTCGCAATGAGCTCACCAACGGCGTGGTCGCCGTTTGCGCTGATGGTTGCAACCTGGGCGATCTCCTGCCGAGAGTCGATCATCTTGGCACGGCTCTTGAGCGTGGTCACAACATGGTCGACAGCCGCGCTCATGCCTCGCCTGAGCTCAGCCGCGTTGACGCCGATAGCCACCGACTTGAGGCCCTCCACCATGATGGCGCGGGTGAGGACGGCTGCGCTCGTTGTCCCGTCCCCGGCGACATCGTTCGTTGTCGAACACACCTGCCGCACGAGGGACGCCCCAGAGTTCTTGAACCGGTCTGAGAACTCGATGCTGCGGGCGACTGTCACCCCGTCCTTGGTTATCTTGGGGGATCCGTACGGCTGCTCGATCAGAACGACGCGGCCCTTGGGGCCCATCGTCACCTGTACTGCGTCCGCTAAGTCGTTGACGCCGGCCAGCATCGCCGTGCGCGCATCGACGCCGAAGCGGAGCTCCTTGGACGCGAACGCGCGGGCCCCAAGGCAGGCAGCCGCGCGCCTCTCAGACGGCGCGGCTGTCTGGGAGCCGGAAATCAAAAGGTCAGACGCCTGCATGATGGTGGGCGGGGTGGGGGGGGGGGGGGGGGGGGGGGGGGGCGGTCGAGGTGATCGAGCTACATGCAACGCGGGGTCGGTCAAGGCCGCGCCGACCACGGGAATTGCGCTTGCGCCATGACGGCAATCACTGCGAGCATGAGACGGGGAGGCTTCGCCGCCTCAACTATACTCCCTGCGTCCCGGTCGGACGCCTTGAAGTCCTATCTCGGCGACCGGCGTGTCGATCTTACCGCCCGACACCCTGGAACGGTGGGGGAGGGGGAGACGGCGGCCGGGTCCGGGCGGCGGGCGCCGGAACCTGCTCGCCCTCAGCAAGGTAGTCGTGGAGCGGAGCGCCCGACGCATTGCGGCAATGTCTTCTCCGATAGACTCCGCGGGTTCTTGCCCCGAGGAACGCTCGGGGAACACGAGTACCCCGGAAACTGGGCTCAAGTGCCTGTCATGAATAATGCGCCAAACTCACCCCGTTCCCGTACGCTCCCGCTCTCACCCCCGTGGTTCGAGAGCATTCGGTACTTCCGTGGCAGACAACGCGCTCCCAAAACACAGCCTGACCCTCCCAGTTTCAACGGTTTAGCGTCTCGGCTGCAGCGGCATCGGGAACGAGGGTAGGCATCGCCGGGAACGACGATTCCGATGGCCACGCCCAACGACCGCCTCGCGGTGTACGCCCAGCTTGAGCACCTTCAGTCCAAGCACGTTGGCACGGGGCACCCGGACATCACAAAACAGCGAGTCGTCGTCTTCTCAGCTCTCTACGCTGACCTCGGCCGGGCGCCTCTCCCCCCCCCCCGACGCCACTGTCTCCCCGCTCCCCCCACCCCCCGCGCAGCGACTGGGCCGTCAACATGCAAAGGGACTCGCTGGCTAGCCACGTCGGTCACCCTGGCCAGGTGGCTTACCTCTCAGCGGCGGAGAACGAGTCGGCAGGGCGCACCCGCCACGAGCTCTTCCAGCGAATGGTAGCCCCCTGCGGTCCGCGGCCGTCAGATGAGGACGCTGGTAAGAAAAAGTAGAGCGACGAAATAGAGAGAGAGTGATAGAGCCCCGTGCCATTCAAATCATCACGAAAAGGGAGACACAGAGCCATCGAAACCGTCCATCCCGCCCGCCCAGGCCCCCGCCCCCTCAACCGGCGCGAGTTCCGCAGCGTACCGCCCCCAAGGCGGCACCCCGAGCCCGCTCGACCGGACACGTCCGTCGAGACGGAGACCGACAAAGAGCCCGCGGGCCGCGCCGTCCGCCTCGTTCTTTCCGGCCGTCTCGAGCTGGGTAAGGGTCCAGGCCCGCCACTCGTCAAGCCTGGCGGGGGTCACACGCCACCGCCGATCGGACCCGTCGGCTGCGGCCGGCGGCAAGTTGAGGGCGCTGGGCCCGTCGCCGTATAGAGGTAGAGGTACGAGGACGACGCCCGAGGCCTCAAGCAGCGGGCGGAACTCCTCGGCCGCCTGCACCGATGCCCTGACATGCTCGGGGGTACCGATTACGAGGACGGGTCTTCCGAACGACCGCAACCGCCCGAGAGGAACCAACTTGCCGTTCGTGAGCTCAACGCGCAGTCCGGCGAGCGACTCCTCCCGGCGGATGCGCGTGTATTGCACCTGTCGGGGCGGGCGACGAGAGGGAGCGTGGGTCAGGATGGGGAGCATCAGAGCCAGACCCTCCGAGATGGGGTCTTCTCCTCTCTCCCATCGCTGTATCTCGCCTCGCGGGCGTCGACGTCGCGCTTGACCAGAAAGAGTAGGAGGCTGAGGGCACCCAAATCGATCCCCAGGTCCGTTAGCACTGCCTCGAGGGGCTTGGCGTTGGGCGCCCCGCCGAGGGCGCCGATCAGCTGGGGAACAACAAAGAGCGTGGCAAGGCCCGCCGACGCCGCGAGGAAACCAAAGATGACCAATCGGAAGGCCCGAAATGGAGCCTCGACCTCGGCGCGTACCTTCACCTCGGCCTCCGCGCTCATCCCGTTCTCGCCCAAACCCCCGTCGCCCCCGCCCTTTGAGCCGCGAGCCGCGCGCTTCACGATACGGCGGCGGGGAAGCTCAGGAGGGAGGCCGGATACCTTGACAGCGGCCTGGACGGGGGGGGAATCGGAGGACATTGTCCGCGCCCCCGCAGGAAACACCGACCACAAACGGCCGTGCGGCGAGGCTGCCGCCGAGGTCGACGGCGCGACCTCGACGAGCGCCCGCCTTGCCGGCACAGATGCCATCGATGTCATCAAGGCCGCCATCACCTTCGACTGCACGCAGCCGCGCCAGCGGCGGAGATGGCCACAGCCTCAGCCAAGCCGAGGAGGTTTCGAGTGTGACGGTCCGGGCTGGATCAGATACTCTAGCCACCTCTGGCCCGCAACCACCAAAAATTCACCTCTCGTCCAGCGGGGCCCCCGCGAGGGGCGCCCCATTCGATCTGAAACGCCCCCCCTCCGCACGACCGGCGCTGGCCGGGGCGGCGGCCCTCGCTACGCGCTCACGGCTCGCGGGCAGAAACATACATTACGTGAGCTCTTGGATGGAGTAGATAGAAGAAAGGGTTTATCATGGGGCCCTGAAACTTAGGGGATACGCTGTGAAACCCAGCGCAACACGCCACGCCGACTGACCTGTCCCGCCCGCCCTCCTTGTCGCAGCATGGTGGCGGCGGCGGGCACCCCCTCCCCTCCCGCCCCATCCCTGCAGCCCCTCCTTCAGGAGCTTGGGGCGCTCTTGTCCGACGGTGGTGGCCATGGCGGGAGCGGGGCCGGGAGCGGGAGCGGGAGCAGCGGAGGCCCAACTGCGCCGGAATCCATGGCGCCCAACGCCGTCGCCCGTCTCCGCCAAGTCGCCGTGCTCGTCTTCACCACGGTCGCCCTGCCATGCGCAGTGGGCGACATGAGCAACCCCCCCACCACCTCGGAGGCCGGGGTAAAGAACCTGCGCCTCGTCCTCCGCCTCCTTTCGTTCATCACCACCCGGTTTCCATCCCTCTTCACACCCCCACATGGCGGGGACGCCGCCATCCGCATCGCCCGGCGCCTGCTGCCTCTCATCGCCGTTCCCGATGCTGGGAGGTGTGGTAGGGCCGCAGCGGGAGACGCGGCGCTTGCCCTCATCGCCGGAGCGTGCCGCCACGGTGGCGATCTGCTTGGGGCCGACCTTCTCACTGACCTCATCGACCTGGCCGTTGCCGCGCACGATCCCGTGGGAGCCCTCGGCCCCCTATGCCAGCCCCTCGTACGCATCGCGCGGCGCCTTGGAGGCTCCAACGCGCCCGGCCGCATTGTCGTCGCGGACGTGCGCCAGGCGCGTCTTCTTATACGTGGTGCGTGCCGCCTTGTGTCGCGCCTGTGTCTCGACGAGCCCCATGCCACGGCATTGCTGCCGACCCGGCAGGCCCGGCGCCTCCTCGGTCTGTGCCGCGTCGTCGAACGCCCGTCCCTCGCTGCCCTCCTCGATGCCTGCGTGGCTCTCGTAGTAGCGCGGGGGGGAGGCGAGGGCCTCGACGACGTCGTTCTGGCTGCCGTGGCCGACGCACTTGACACCCTCGCCTCGGACGACGGTGCTGATGCCGATGGCGCCGCCGCCGATGACGCTGCCGCCGTCGACACCGCCGCAAACGCCGACAGAGCCGGCCGAATCTCGCACGATGTGCCCGCGCTTCTCGCCGAGCTCGTGGGCGCGGCCGCACCGACGTCCGTCATCAGATCGCGTGGCCCACTGCTTGCAGCGGCCCGTGCTGCTGCATCGGCTGCAGGCGCTGCCCCCCCTGACCTTGCCGCCTCCCTTGAGCCTGTCATCGCGGCCCTCGCCGCCTCCGCCCCCTGGTCGGCCGCCGTTCTCGCTCCGGTCCTTGCCGCAACGGGTCGGGACTCATCAACCTTCGCAGAGGCCGCCGGCCTCGTCGCGGCCTCGGGCGCTATGCCGCGCCGCCCCACGCTCGCCCGTGCCGCTGGCGTGGATGACGCTGCGACAGTCGCCCACCAAGACAAGCGCGCCCGCACTGCTGACGGACCGCCCTCGGCGTCGTCTACGTCTTTTGCCACGGCTGCATATGGTCCTGCACTAACCGAGGCTCTCCGTCACGCCTGGACGCGTTGGCACCGCGATGTCGCATCCATCTCGCGCGCCGGCGGCCCGGTAGGAGCTTCTCAACTCCTCACGGCCTCACGGCTCCTCGCCGTCCTCTGCCTCGATCCAGACGCCCGCTGGACGGTCGCAGCCGCGGCTCCGGGAGCATGGGGTCTCCTCGACGCAGCTCTCGATGGAGGGACGGCCGCCCAGGCTGGCGGACGGAGGTGGGACGCTGCGGCGGGCTTCGCTGTACGATGGCTCTTGCTTATCGCCGTCGCTGTCGTGCAGGAGGACTCCGCCTTCCAAGCTTCCACCGACACGGCTCGGGCCGCTGGGATAGTGGAGCGGCTCGCGACAGGCTGGGCAGCGCACCACGCCGCCCCCGGAGGCCCGGCACACCGCGGCCTCCTCCTTGCCACTGCAGCCGCCCTTGCCCCCGGGCCCAACGCCCGACGGCGCGCCTTCCGTGCCCTGCGTCGGGCTGCCGCAAGAGGCGACGCCTCCGCGCTCGAGGCGGCCCTTGGGCTTGCGCGGGCGGATCGCTTTCTCAATGCGGTGGACTCCGAGGCGGGGGGCACGCCCGGAGCCGAGTTGCCACGAATGCTCGAGCCCCTGGGCGATGGAAGCCGATCCACTTCCCTATCGGCCCTGCTCACCCGCTGTGCCGCCCTCCACCTCGCGGCCTCTGCCCCCGCCGCAGGCCCAGTCGGCCTGGCCTCCGCTGTCGGCGACCTTCTTGCCGCGGTCCGCCGCGCCGGTTGGGGCGCCGACGATCCCTCGCGCGGTGGTGGCCCTGGCGCGGCTGAGGCAAGCCTACTTGCGCGGCTTGCCAACGCCGACTCACCCACGCCCCTCCCGCCGCCCCAGCCGCCCCTCGGCGCTGTTGCCGCGAAGCTCGTCGAGGCATCTCTCGCCGCCCTTGATATTGGAGGCCAGCTGCACGCGACTGCCGTGGCGGCCTTGGCCGCTGCTGCCCGCGGCGGCCCGTCTTACATCCCCGACGCTAACGCCCTCCCTGGCGTTGTCCTTCTCGCCATCCGTGTCGCGCCCGCGCAGGCTCTGACCCGTGAGGCCCTGCTCGACCTACTTTCGGCCATCTCTACCCCGCCTAGGCTCTTCGACGTCGCCTTCCCGTCGCCCCACGGCGGAGAGGGGGAGCGGGCAACAGTGGAGGCTGAAGGTGGCGGAGCGACTCGGGCACTGGTCGAGCTCCGGGCCGCCCTCCGGTCCGACTGTGAGGCGCGAACGGCCGACGGCATTATTGGCTCTCTGCGGGCTGTTGCTTCCGTCGCGAAAGGCTGCCCACCCGGAGATGTGGCTCTGGCCCTCGCTACCAACACCATCTTAGAGATCCTCGACATTGGCCTGGCAGGTCCGGTGGCCCACATTGGAGAGCTTGCGGTCGCAACGCGCGCCGCCGCCCTCGGCGTCCTCGGCAGTGTCGCCCAGTCGCGTGGTGTCGATCTCGCCGCCTTCCTCCAGTCCTGCCCAAAGTCCCTCGAGTGGATGGTCGAGAATCTCGCTGGCCGACCCTCCCTTTTTCTTGGCGTGTCCCATGTATTTTCGCCTCCGCCGGGGCCGAACGGCCTTGGCGGACCGCGCGGCGACTTAGGTGTGTCCGACTGGAGTGAGGCTGCGGCACGCCGGGATCTCGCCGAGCTTGCCACTCCGCATGTCCTTCCCCCTTTGTGCGCGAGTGGAGAGGAAATGCGGCCAAGCTTGCGCTGCTTTGCCGAGCATCTCAGCCGACCAGTTGTGGACCCGAGCCGCCGCAGGGGACGAGGCGCCGACTGGGCACTGCAGTCAACGTTGGCGTCGGCCGCCCCGACACCTGAGCGAGCCCTCGTCACGGACAAGCTCCACGTCTGCTTCGCGAGGCACCTCGTTGCCGTCGCCGATGGAGAGGGAGGGGATGACGTCAGTCTCCTTCGCTTTCTCCAGTCGGTGGTCGAGCCCATCGAGCACGACGGCGCGGTGGATGCGGGAGGACGCCCGGAACGTGCCTCACGTGGAGGACGTGGGGCTCACGCGTTGGCCTTCGGCTCCCTCAAGCTGTGGGGCGAGTTCGACCTCCGCGCTCCCTTCGCCGAGCACCTTCGGACGTCTGCCCCACTCCTGTTCTGGGAGGTCCTATGGTTGACATCGGCAGACGATTCCGCCTTTGCACGGACAGGCACCGAAGAGTCCCTCTTTTTGTCAGAGGATCTCGAAGCCACATACCTCAATCGTGCAGTTGCCGTCGCGCTGCTGGAGTCACGGCTTACGGCCTTTATCGCCGACGGCGATGGGGACGGGCGGAGCCGGCGTGGTCGGTGCCGCGCTGGCAGGGGCGCACGCGGGGGTGGGGCAGGGCCCAACCCAGCTGACGCCGCTGCCTGCGCGGCCGAGGCGCCGGCGGCCACAGTCCAGGCCTTTCTCAGGACGCGCGGCCGCACCATGCAGATGCTCCTCTATGCCTCTGACTTTTGCGAGGGTCGCCTCCCTCAAGGACGGAACTGGTCGCCGCGGTGGGGTCGGCAGCGGCCAGTCACATCCCATGAGGTTCTCCGGGCGACGCGGCTCGTCTCCTTGCTTGCCGTCTTTGTCGGCAGCGACATCGGCGACGCCGAACCGCAATTTTCCGCCGTCCTCAAGCGCGCTCTCGATCGGGAAGATGTCGAGACCCGCTGCGCGGCCCTTGTTGGCTGGGCCGTGCTGGTGCGCTGCCTCTCCTTCCATGCGCCCAGTGTCCTTGCAAGTGTCGCCAACCGCATTGTCGTCGTCGTCCTGCGCTTTCTCGAGGATGTCAGCTGCCCCGAGCATCTCCTCGCCGCCCGCGTCGTCGAGCTTCTCGTCATGGGAGAGGGAAGCGTGCTTTGTCCCGACATTCTCAGGTCCTTACCCCCACTGCCACGAGTTGACGCCCTTCGCCATGTCCGCGCTGTCATGGGCAACTGCCAGGCCTCGCTCACGACTTCGGAGCGCGCCGCGCTCATTGTCGCCGGCCTCTCTCACGAGGCTCACGGCATCCGACTGGCAACCGTTACAGAACTCGTCCGCCTTCTCCGCGAACCCGACTTCCGCGGCGCCGTCCTCGCCTCGTCCGCAGCAACCGAGGGCGTGGGTGCCGTCGATCCGGCGACCGGACGTGACGATGTTCCTCAAGGTCTCCTCCCAGGGCTCATCGAGGCTCTGCTCCGGTGCTCGGACGTCGCGTTGCGCGTCAATGTGACTGCAGGTCGGTCGAGCCGGGGCGACGCCACCGTCAGTCGCGAGCAAAGGCTGATTTGTGTCCGCGCTGCGGAGTGCCTGGGCAGCCTTGGCGCCCTCGACCCGGCCCGCATTGTGGTCAATCTCTCGGCGCGTCTCGAGCTTCTCACGGACCCGCTCCAGTTCAAGAAGGCCCTCGTCGACCGCCACCTTGTTCGCCTGCTCCGGTCGAGCTCGGATATCCCATCTCTGGTGAATGCCATGCTGACAATTCAGCAGCTCCTCAAGGGCGACGACGATCCACCCACCACCGCCGAAGGGGGCGGGAGTGCTGGAGACCGGCAGGATCTGTTTTCCGAGCTGGATCCCAGCGTGCAGCCAGTGGTCAAGCCCTTTTTGTCGACCTCGTTTGTGCCCGCCTCCGACGGTGGCGACGCACCTCCTGCCATGGTCGTTATTTCCAGGCCCGGCCTCGACTTTCGTGCCTGGCTCCGCGAATGGATCCGTCAGCTCTCGACCTTCACGTCGGGTCCTTGGGAGCGCATCTTTGCAGAGTGCGGACGGGTCCTGCGCTACGATGCCCCTCTCATGCTCTTTGCGCTACCCCATGTCGTCTTCCAGGCCCTCTCGAGCTCGGGAGACGCTGCGGTTGCCCGCGTCGGGGATGAGGTGGTCGCCGTCCTACGCTCAGCAGGAGAGGGTGGCGGCGCGTCCGTGATGGCGCTCCAAACGGTGTTCGGTCTGCTCGACGTCCTCTCTCGCTACACGTGGTGGCGCCTCCTTCAAGAGGGCCGCGCTGCCACGACGTCGGGAACGCTTCTGTGTTCGGCGTCGAGCGACCCGACGACGCCTGACGGGTTGGTTCGTCAGCTCCTCGACAGCGTCGCGTGGGACCTCCGGGCGCGCGCTGCGCACCAGGCCGGCGCCCACGCCAGAGCCCTCCTGTACCTCGAGATGCACCTCAGAACCCACCCCAGCGCTGACGGTGGCGGTCTGAACCCAGCCGCCAGGCTTACCCCGTCCTTTCCCGTGGTGGACGTTGCTTTCCTTGAACGCATCTACGCCCAACTCGAGGACCCTGATGGTCTCTTGGGTGCCGTCGCCTTGCGTCCCGACGGATCTCGCTTTGACCCCGCTGCAGGAATTCCACTGGCCGAGCAGGCTGGCACGATCACCGAGGCCGCCCTCCTTTACGATCAGGCCCTAGTGGCTGAGACCTCGAAGCCTGTCTCCGAGAGATCCGAGGTGGCCGAGGCTGAGCTGCGGCGTGGACGCTCCCGCTGCCTGCTCCGCGCCGGGGAGGGCCGCAGTGTGCTGGAGGGGACCGACGCCCTGGTAGGGTCAATGATGGGCGACTCTGCTTTGGGCCGGGAGCTCGCTGTTGTTGGTGTTGCCGCCGCCTGGCGTCTTGGGTGCTGGGATGAGCTAGACGAGTGGCTCGAGGCCGCTGGCGCGTCGCTGACGACCCTTTCGTTGGGCTCAAGACTCAGGCCGCAGTCGCCCGCAGAGCCGTCGACAGTGCTGGCTTCGTTGACGCCGGGCGGCGTTTTGTCTGGTCACCGCCGTGCCGCCAATGATGACGATCTCTGGGAGCTACGCGTCGGTCAGCTCGTCTCGGCTGACCGACGGGGTGACGCTCCCGCAGTCGCAAAAATCTTGGAAGATGCCAGACTCGAGGTGATGGAGCCCCTTTCCGCCGCATCGATGGAGAGCTATGCACGCGCGTACCCCCACCTTCTTAAGCTTCACGTGCTACAAGAGCTCGAGGACGCATCGTTGTGGCTGCGCGGCCGCGAGGGAGCTGGGTCTTTGGTGTCGGCGTCTTTGGCCGACGACGCCTCTTGTGAAGAGGCTCTGCGTTGGGCCGAGCGGCTGCGGCTCACTGATGCTTCACCCGCGACGCGCGAGCCGATTCTCGTTGCGCGACGGCTCATCGCGTCCCGCGCTGGTTTGCCTCAGCTCGTCGGCTCACTGTGCCTCGAGCAAGCCCGCCTTGGGCGCGAGTCTGGTCACCTCGAGGCGGGCAAGTGGTGCCTCGAGTCCCTCAGGCTTGGCGCCCCCGGCTCGGACGTTGAGCTTGCCCGGCTCCAGTGGGCCAGTGGCCAGCAGGACCGGGCCATGCGCATCCTTCGCGATCACCTCACAGCTGCCGCTGCTCCTGGTAGCGACGCTGGCAACGGCGCCATCTCTTCGCGCGGCAATAACCCCCACGCCCGTGCCGAGGCTGCTGTCCTTCTCGCCACATGGACGGCCGAGACAGGCCAGGGGGGGCGGGAGGAGGTTGAGCCCCTCTTTGCCGCGGCTGTCGAACTTGCGCCCCGGTGGTGGCGACCCTTTTTCGACTACGCACGATACCTCGACATGATTCTCGAGGATGCCAAGGCGCGCCAGCTCGGTGGCACGGGTGTGGACGCGGGGGGCGCTGGCGGGACTGTGGCCCCCGCGCCAGGCCTCCGGTTCGGGTCACGGGCCCGCATCCAGGTCCACCACGAGCGGCCGTGGGCTGAGCAGGTGCCCAACGTTGCACGCAACTACCTCGAGGCTGTGCGGCACGGCACAGAGGCAGTCTACCAAGCGCTTCCACGCCTCCTTACGGTGGTTTTCCATCTTGGCGCACAGGCGCACAGCGCCGAGGAGTCGGGAGGTGGCACAAGCACCTCCCGCCGGGCCATGCGCGAGGCTGTGCGCGTCACGCTTGACGTTGTCACGGCGGAGGCCCGGGGACTGCCGACCTACCTCTGGCTATCGGTCATGCCCCAACTCGTTTCGCGCATCCTCCACCCGCACCAGCCGACCTTTGATCTCATTCAGCGCCTCATCGTGGGTGCTACAGCGCGCTACCCCCAGCAGGCCCTCTACGCCCTAGCCTCGTCACGCACCTCAACGTCGGCGCCCCGTCGGCGGCGCGCAGAGGACATTCTGGCCGCAGCTCAGGCCAAGGCGGTTATCACGGATCCAATCCTTGCCTCCTACTTTATTGACTTCGTCCGCGTCCAAACCCAGCTCCTCGCCGTCTGCCACAAGGCTGCCCCCAAGACGGCCAAGCGTCTGTCGTTTCGCGACGACTTCCCCCCCGAGGTCAAGGCGGCGTTCCCCGCGCTTTGCGTTCTGCCAACGCGCCACGCTCTTGGTTTGCAGCTGCCTCCCGGCGGCTCTCCGCCTCCGGACGCTTCGCACCGCGCCTTTGCCCCCCCCGTTGTCATAGCCGGTGTGCGCGATGGCATCGACCTCCTCCAGTCTCTCATGCGGCCCAAGAAACTCGTTCTCGTTGGCAGCGACGGCGTCGACTATCCTTTTTTGGCCAAGCCCAAGGACGATCTCCGCAAGGACACCCGCATGATGGAGATGGGGAGCGTCCTCAACCGTGTATTTGCGGGGCGGATCGAGAACCGACGCCGCGGCATGAAGGTGCGAACCTTCGCCGTCACGCCTCTCACGGAGGATTCGGGCCTCGTCGAGTGGGTGCCGCGCACCACGGGGTTTCGGCAGTGCTGCCAGGAGGTATACGTCCTGGACGGGAAGTACGATCGTCGCACGACCAACGGCGAGATCCGCCGCCTGCACGAGGCGGCTACGCGTGAGGGTGTCTCCCCTGATGTTCTCCTCGACAGCATCCTCGAGCGCTTCCCGCCACGGCTCCACCGGTGGTTCGCGGCGCGCTTTCCGGAGCCTGCCGCATGGCTCCGCGCCCGGAGCAACTTTACGGTCACCATGGCTGTGTGGGCGATGGTCGGCCATGTCATGGGCCTCGGCGACCGCCACGGTGAAAACATCCTTGTCGACTCATCGTGCGGCGACGTTGTCATGATCGACTTTTCGTGCCTCTTTGACAAGGGTCTCACACTAGAGAAGCCCGAGCTCGTCCCATTTCGCCTCACCCAAAACGTCATCGACGCGATGGGGGTCACAGGTGTTGAGGGTACCTACCGAAAGGCCTGCGAACAGACGCTTGCAGCGCTCCGACTCCACCAGGACACCATCGCATCTCTTGCCGAGACTTTTGTGCACGACCCCCTGGTGGACTGGTCGTGGAAGGGGGGGCGCGGACGAGGCGGAGCGCGAGAGGCCGAGGTGGGAGGGATTGACAATCCGGCGGCCCTCGACGCCCTCAAACAGATCGAGGGTCGCATCGCTGGCACCTTGGTCGGCGTTTCGTCTGCCCCGAGCACGGCGCTGTCGGTTGAGGGCCACGCCCAGCGGCTCATTATGGAGGCCTGCAGTAAACGCAACTTGGGAAGCATGTACATCTGGTGGATGGCGAGTCGAGGGGCCAAGAAAGGGGGACGTGTCACCACGTCACTGAGGATAGCCGGTCCCTGGCGCCTGCGCTGCACTGCTGTCCCCCCTTCGACCCTCCCACAACCTTTCCTCGCCGTCCACCCCCCCCTCCAAACCCCCCCCCCCCCCCCCCCCCCCCCTCACCCCCCCCACCCCACCCCGCCCCCCACACCCCCCCCGCC
>Ga0181574_10001844_pt1 | contig 19610 bp, 16 predicted proteins | sample 101ome_24_FD_145600 | JGI IMG/M metagenome (GOLD analysis project Ga0181574, IMG submission 145600) | Coastal salt marsh microbial communities from the Groves Creek Marsh, Skidaway Island, Georgia - 101410AT metaG (spades assembly) | ecosystem: Environmental > Aquatic > Marine > Intertidal zone... | reverse complement strand
AATGCTTACTGAATAAAAATTACGCACCTTTTGAGTAATGAAATGCTCTTGCACATCGCCCATCAAGCGCAGGGCAAATTCTGTTGAAAAAATACAGGTGTTTTGCGCTTGGTCCTCCTTTAGAATGTCGGCCTGTACCGTACCGCGTACTTGCGACAGGGTTTGGGCTTTAATCCGGCCGTACTCCTGCTTGGATAGGACTTGATCCCCAGTAATACCCAAAAGCATAAGTCCCAAACCATTGTGACCCTCAGGCAAATCACCATGATATTTTGGGCGCTTGGATTGGTCTTTGCCGTAGTGTTTTTTAAAGGCTCTTTTGACCTGGGCTTCGAGTCCGTTTTCCAGGATGTATTTCTCACAGTTTTGATCAATGGCCGCATTCAAGAAAAAGGCCAACACCATGGGTGCTGGACCGTTAATGGTCATGCTCACGGAGGTTTTTGGGTCGGACAAGTCAAATCCACTGTACAATCTTTTGGCGTCATCCAGACAACAAACCGAAACGCCTGCATTACCGATCTTGCCGTAAATGTCTGGCCTAAGATCTGGATCGTGTCCATAAAGCGTTACACTGTCAAAGGCCGTAGACAAGCGGATGGCTTCCATGTTTTGACTTAAGTAATGAAATCTGCGATTGGTGCGCTCAGGGCCACCCTCTCCAGCAAACATACGGGTGGGATCTTCCGCCACGCGCTTAAAAGGATATAACCCAGCCGTATATGGAAAAGCACCAGGAACGTTTTCCTGCATCATCCACCTTAATACATCACCCCAGGCGGTGTAACGAGGTAAGGCCACCTTGGGAATCTGAGTCATGGATAAAGAAGTGGAATGGGTTTGAATTTTTATCGATTTATCGCGCACCTTGAATTCGTACTCGGGATCGCGATACCTGGCCTTAAGGTCTTCCCACTCGGTCAATTTTAGCCAATGATGCGGATCCAGATTCATTTTGATGGCTTTGAATTGTTCCATCAATTGATCCAGAAGTGCCTGATCTTCTCTCTCACTGGGCTTATCCTTACACTTCAACCCTTCAGCGGTCATCTGAACACCACTGGGCGATAAGTGTTCGATGGTTTTAAACAGTCCATATAGCGTTTGTGCTACCTCAGCCTGAGCGCTGGCCCGGTCGTCATAATGACGAATGGATTCTGAAATTTCAGAAAGATATCGCGTGCGGGCTGGAGGAATCACAAATACTTTTTCTGAAGCTTCATTACCGACCGCTTCAGGGAGGGCCCATTTTAAATTCATGCGCTGAACCATAATCTGAATCAATGCCGCGTAGAGACGATTCATGCCTGGGTCATTAAACTGAGAAGCGATGGTGCCAAATACCGGTAATTCTTCTTGAGGAGTATCCCAAAGGTTGTGATTTCTCATGTATTGCTTGCGCACATCGCGTATGGCATCCAAGGCCCCGCGCTTATCAAACTTATTGAGGGCCACCAAATCGGCAAAATCCAGCATGTCTATTTTCTCCAGCTGTGTGGCCGCGCCAAATTCCGGAGTCATTACATAGAGGGAGGTATCGCTGTGCTCCAATATTTCTGTGTCGCTCTGCCCAATGCCTGAGGTCTCGAGAATGATTAAATCAAATCCTGCAGCCTTGACCAAATCCAGGGCATCATTGACATATTTTGACAAAGCCAAATTGCTTTGACGGGTGGCCAAACTGCGCATATAAACGCGCTTATTGTTAATGGCATTCATCCTGATGCGGTCTCCCAGAAGCGCACCACCAGTTTTGCGTTTGGACGGGTCTACTGAGATAATGGCCAGATGCTTTTCTGGATAATGGGCCAAAAAACGACGCACCAATTCGTCTACTAATGAGGACTTTCCAGCGCCCCCAGTACCCGTAATGCCGATCACAGGAACACGGTTTAAATCGAGCTCATCGCGCAATTTTTCAATGAACGGCTTTATTGTTTCCGGATAATTTTCGGCTGCACTGATGCACTGAGCCAAATATTGAGGCTTATCGACTTGAAGCTTTTTTAAAACAAACTCATCCATAGCCCCTCGCGGCTCATCACTTTTTTCAACCAGATCATTGATCATGCCCTGAAGGCCCATTGCACGACCATCGTCTGGGGAGTAGATTCGGGCAATGCCGTAGTCCATTAGGGTTTTGATTTCTTCTGGAAGGATGACACCACCTCCGCCACCAAAAATTTTTATGTGACCCGCTCCACGTTCATTTAATAAGTCATGCATGTATTTAAAATACTCCATATGACCCCCTTGATACGACGTCATAGCGATGGCATGGGCATCTTCCTGAATGGCAGTATTGACCACTTCTTGAACACTGCGATCATGCCCCAAGTGAATCACCTCCACCCCGGTGGATTGTATGATACGTCGCATGATGTTAATGGCAGCGTCATGCCCATCGAATAATGAGGCGGCAGTGACAATGCGGACTTTATTTACAGGACAGTAGGGCTGAGGTTGTTGCATTGGTAATTTTTGGGTCGATTGTTGGTATAAAATTACGAATTCAGCATTGAATAGACCATTTTAGGAAAGATTATTCAATAAAGTCAATCAAATAGGCCCGACAGCACGAGTCAGCGGAGGAGCAAAAATAAATGCAAAAAGGACTAGCGCCAGCGATCTTGCAGAATCTGCTGCATTTGCTGTTGGAGCTTCATGGCCTCTAGCGCAGCTGCTTGAGCGAAGTCTTGGCCCTGGCTGGCATAGATGATGCCGCGTGATGAATTGACTAAAAGCCCGATCTGATCGTTCAATGCGTGGTCACAAACTTCCTTTAAATTTCCGCCTTGAGCACCAACTCCAGGAACCAATAAAAACGCCTCTGGCACCAAGGCCCTTACTTGGGCAAGATATTCAGTTTTTGTGGCGCCCACCACAAACATCAAACGCTCACTGTTGGCATAGGTTTGGGCTGTAGTCAATACTTCCTTGTATAAATCTTTACCCGCAGCATCGATTTGGAAATCAAAGGCTCCAGGGTTAGAGGTCAAAGCCAACAAAATGACAAACTTGTCCTTAAACGCCAAAAAGGGTTCTACTGAATCACGGCCCATGTAGGGGGCAATGGTTAACGCATCAAAACCCATTTCATCGAAAAATGCCTTGGCATAGCGGGTTGAAGTGTTGCCTATATCTCCGCGTTTGGCGTCGGCAATGGTAAAAACCTCAGGATAGTTTGCATTTAAATAGGCGATGGTCTTTTCCAAAGCAGCCCAGCCCTTTGGTCCGTAGCACTCATAAAAGGCAGTGTTGGGCTTATAGGCCACAGCCAGATGATGGGTAGCATCAATAATGGCCTTGTTAAAGGCAAAAATCGGGTCTTCCTCTTGGCGCAGATGTGGCGGTATTTTGTCCAAGTCCACATCCAAACCAATGCATAAGAACGAAGACTTATCGTTTATGGCTCGGGTAAGTTGTGTTTGAGTCATGACGCTATATTAAAAGGTTTCGCCTGCCTCCTGCAGTTTTTCTGTATTGCGCACCAATTGCAATTCATCAATGATGCGTTGGACATCACCGTCCATAATGTTCCCCAAATCGTATAGGGTCAAATTGATTCGATGGTCCGTAACCCGACCTTGTGGGTAATTGTAGGTGCGAATTTTGGCACTTCGGTCTCCAGAGGAAACCATACTTTTTCTTTTTTGGGCATCGGCCTCGAGCTTTTTGGCCAATTCCAACTCGTAAAGCCTTGACCTAAGAACCTTAAGGGCTTTTTCCAGGTTTTTATGCGAAGATTTTTGGTCTTGACAACTCACAATCATCCCCGTGGGCTCGTGGTGTAATTTAATGGCAGAATATGTGGTATTTACAGACTGGCCCCCTGGTCCAGTTGAAGTCGTTCGTTCAATTCTCACCTCATTCATGTCCAATTCGACATCAAATTCTTCAGCCTCTGGCAAGACCATGACTGTGGCGGCACTGGTGTGCACCCTGCCCTGGGTTTCGGTTTGTGGCACTCGTTGTACGCGGTGAACACCGGCCTCGTATTTCAAGGTTCCGTAAACATCCTCACCGTTGACTTCAAAAATAATTTCTTTAAATCCGCCACTGGTCCCTTCATTGTAATCCACGACACTAACCTGCCAACCTTTGGATTCACAATACTTGGTGTACATTCTATGCAGATCACCCGCAAAAATACTCGCCTCATCGCCCCCGGTACCTGCACGAATCTCCACGACGGCATTTTTTGCATCCTCGGGATCCTTCGGCACCAATAAAAATCGAATCTCTTCTTCTAGTTTTGGCTTGAGTGCCTGGGCGGCCTCCAGTTCCATTTTTGCCATTTCAATCATCTCTGGATCCGTCTCTTGACCCAACAATTCTTGAGCTTCATTCATGGCGTTTTGCATGGCGATGTAAGCCTCGCGCTTTTTCATCAAAATGGACAGGTCCTTGTACTCTTTATTGAGTTGAACATATCGCTTTTGATCGCTGATCACCTCAGGTTGAATGATCAAATCATTCACCTCTTCAAAACGCTGTTTTACAATGTTAAGTTTTTCTAGCATGGAACATTCGTGGCCATTAAAGCCGTGACAAATTTACGTTAAATTTATGGCTTGAAGCTAATGATAGTCAAAGCGACCGTGCTGCGACTCTATGGTCAAACTCTTTTGCTCACTTGCTTCTACTCGACCTACGATTTGAGCGTCAATGTTGAAGCTTTGTGCTATGTCTATAATTTGTTGGGCGTGATCCGCTGAGAGGTAGAATTCCATGCGATGTCCCATATTGAACACCTGATACATTTCATTCCATGGCGTTTGACTCTCTTTTTGAATCAGTTCAAACAAAGGAGGCGTTGGGAACAAATTGTCTTTAATCACATGTCCCTGGGTCAAAAAATGAAGTATTTTGGTTTGAGCGCCACCGCTACAATGAACCATACCATTGATTTTATCGCGGCCCAATTGTTCGAATATTGCTTTTACCACCGGGGCATAAGTCCGCGTAGGAGACAATACTAATTGTCCAGCGTTTAATGGTGTATCAAAGACCTGATCGGTCAACTTTTTTGAGCCGGAATAGACCAAATCCTCCGGAACTGCCGCGTCATAACTCTCAGGATAACGCTGGGCGAGATATTTATCAAATACATCGTGGCGTGCCGAAGTTAATCCGTTGCTGCCCATACCCCCATTGTACTGTGATTCATAAGTCGCTTGGCCAAATGAAGCCAGTCCTACAATGACATCACCAGGTTTGATGTTGGCGTTATCGATCACCTCTGAGCGTCGTAATCGAGCGGTTACTGTGGAATCGACAATGATGGTTCTGACCAAGTCTCCCACATCTGCTGTCTCTCCACCTGTAGCGTGTATGGTCACCCCTTGCTCAGCCAATTCTTCAACCAATTCTTGAGTTCCGTTAATGATGGCTGACAATACAGAACCTGGAATTAAATTCTTGTTTCGTCCAATGGTCGAAGACAAGAGAATGTCATCCACAACCCCAACACAGAGCAAATCATCAATATTCATGATCAGCGCATCCTGGGCAATGCCCTTCCAAACACTTAAATCTCCGGTTTCGCGCCAGTACATATAAGCCAGAGAAGATTTTGTACCAGCACCGTCAGCGTGCATGACCAAACAATGATCCGGGCTGCCGGTTAAATGATCGGGGACAATTTTACAAAAGGCCCCTGGAAAAAGTCCTTTATCCACCTTTTTAATGGCTTGATGGACCTCAGTTTTGGCTGAAGAAACACCGCGCTGGGCATAACGTTTGGAGATCTCTTGACTCATCAGGGCAAAGGTAAAAAAATTAAGGGGTTCCAAACCTCAGTTTTAGAACCCCTTTTTTCTTAATTACAACAAACTATCGCGTAAAGAGTAATTCACGATACTTCACCAGCGGCCAGAGCTCATCGTCCACAAGGAGCTCGAGTTTATCGCAGTGATATCTGATGACATCAAACAATGGCTTGACCTCATTGCAATAGGCATAGGCACAAGCTTCGGCATCGTCTAATGCATTTGCCTTTTTACGGGCTTCGATCATGTCGGTAATGCCTTTATTGATCAGGGCAATATGGCTGCTAATTTGCTCTATCAGACTCATTTGTTCTGCGGCAACCTTTTTAAACCCTGTGCCGTAAATGTCCTTGAGTCCTTGCACATTTTCGATCAAAATGTTTTGATAACGCACTGCGGTTGGGATCACGTGATTTCTCGCAATATCACCGAGCAATCGTCCTTCAATTTGAATGCGCATGGCGTATTCCTCGACCTCGATTTCATGACGCGCCTCGATTTCAACTTTGTTCATGATTCCAAGTTCCTCAAATAGCGCAATAGAGCGCTCAGAAACTTTAGCCGTCAAGGCCTCTGGAGTGGTTTTATTGTTACTTAGACCACGTTTTTTCGCTTCTTCTTCCCAAGCTTTGCCGTAGCCATCTCCTTCAAAACGGATGCGCTTTGAATCCTTGATGTATTCTCTAAGAACATTGAATATCGCATCGTCCTTCTTCATTTTCTTGCCGCTGATCAAGGCGTCTACTTCTGCCTTAAACTCAATCAATTGTTTGGCGACAATCGCATTTAAAACCGTCATCGGATTGGCACAGTTGGCAAATGAACCGACAGCGCGTAATTCAAACTTGTTACCAGTAAATGCAAAAGGTGAAGTTCGGTTACGATCCGTATTGTCGAGTAAAATTTCTGGAATCTTACCCACCACATTTAATTTCAAATCTGTCTTTTCCTCAGGCGATAATTTACCATTAGTTACCTTTTCCAACTGATTCAACACCTCAGTCAATTGCGAACCGATGAAAACAGAGATGATCGCTGGAGGCGCTTCATTGGCTCCCAATCTATGATCATTACTGGCACTGGCAATGGCCGCACGAATCAATTCTTCATATTCGTTAACCGCTTTGATGGTATTGACAAAGAAGGTCAAAAACTGAAGATTCTTCATCGGCGTACTTCCTGGGCTTAACAAATTTACCCCAGTATCAGTGGCAAGAGACCAGTTATTGTGCTTTCCGCTTCCATTAATCCCCGCAAATGGTTTTTCGTGAAACAACACCTTGAAATTATGACGATCCGCTACCTTATCCATCACGTCCATCAATAAAGAGTTGTGGTCCACCGCTAAATTCGCTTCCTCAAAAATGGGCGCCAATTCGAATTGGTTCGGCGCAACCTCATTGTGACGTGTTTTTACAGGAACGCCAAGCAACATACACTCATTTTCTAAATCACGCATGAAACTCAAAACACGCGTTGGAATGCTACCGAAGTAATGATCGTCAAGCTGTTGCCCTTTGGCTGATGAATGTCCAAGTAGGGTGCGACCGGCCAGTTTGAGATCTGGGCGTGCGTCAACAAGCGCTTTGTCAATCAGAAAATACTCCTGCTCCCATCCTAGGGTAGCCACAACTTTTGAAACGGACTTATCAAAATATTTAGCAACATCCGTAGCAGCTTGATCGACCACTTGGAGCGATCTTAGCAATGGTGTTTTATTGTCAAGTGCCTCACCGGTGTAAGCGACAAAAACCGTGGGGATACATAAGGTTGTCCCGAAAATAAAGGCCGGTGAAGTTGGATCCCAAGCAGTATATCCACGGGCTTCAAAAGTATTTCGAATTCCGCCATTGGGAAAACTGGAGGCATCTGGTTCTTGCTGAACGAGTTGTCCACCACCAAATTTTTCTATCGCCTTTCCACCTTCAATAGGCTCAAAAAAGGCATCATGTTTTTCTGCAGTTGCCCCAGTTAACGGCTGAAACCAGTGCGTGTAATGTGTTGCGCCCTTTGAAATGGCCCAGTCCTTCATTCCAGCAGAAATCTGATCTGCTACAGAACGATCGATTTTTGAACCTTTTAACATGGCTTGACGCACTGCGTTAAATGATTCTTTAGTTAAATATTGACGCATGGCCGTCTCGTTAAAGACATTCTCTCCAAAAATATCGGATCGTCTTTCTGGTTCTTGAACAGCCAATGGCTTGCGACTTAAGGTTTCTTTGAGTGCTTGAAAACGTAAGGTGGACATAATTATATTTTTTTGATGTTTGGCAAAAGTAAATGAAAATACATATACCACCCCCCTATTTTTGCAGGATATTTGATAAAAAACGATAAAATTTTATTAACAACCCCTTAATAATCCGTGGATATCTTAAAAAAGGCTAACTAATGGTGGTTGTAATGAAGACCAAATAGGCTGCCAAGAGTAAAAATCCTTCCATGCGCCCAATACGATGAGGGCTTGGCACTAAAATTAAAATCAGTAATGCTGCTGCAAAGCCCAACATCCAATAAAGATCTGCTGGCAAAAACTCGGTGACCTGGACCGAGATGGGTTGAATAACAGAGGTGAGTCCCAGAACACAGGCAATATTGAATATGTTGGAACCGATGAGATTCCCCAATGACAAAGCCTTCTCTTTTTTTAACGCAGCGATCACAGAGGCCGCCAACTCCGGAATACTGGTTCCAATGGCAATGACCGTTACAGCAATAATACGCTGACTCACGCCTAAATCGGTAGCAATTTCTACCGCCCCACTGACCAACCACTGACTTCCATAATAAAGGGCTGTGGCTCCAATGATCAGCCATAACCCAATCTTGATTCCGGAAACCTTGGCCAAAGTATCATCGATGCCTTCGATGGATTCAAGGTCTTCAGGGTTGGAAGGCTTGAAACGCGTGATCAGTAAGTACAAATAAATCAGTAAGCACGTAAATAGGCACAAACCTGCAGAAAAAGAGATGCCGTCCTGATAAATCAACAAAAGACTCAGGGCCACACTTAAAGAAAACATGACTGGCCAATTGATTTTGTAAAAATCACGGTCAATAATCATGGGGCTAATCAATGCTGTAATCCCCAAAACAAGACCAATATTGGCAATATTTGAACCGATCACATTGCCCAGTGCGATGGCACTATGGCCTTGAAGCGCTGCGCTCAAACTGACCAATAATTCGGGTGCTGAAGTAGCAAAAGACACCACAGTCAACCCAATGACCATGCGGGACAAATTCAATTTAAAGGACAAGCCTACAGAGGCCCTTACTAAATATTCTCCGCCGATAACCAGAGCCGTTAACCCCAAAAATAAATAGACAAAACTCATGTGATCGTTTAGGTGCACAAGATACAAATAAGCCCTTTCTCACACAGAGATCAGGCGCTTTTATTTTGTACCTTTAAACGGTAAACACGTCACTGTGAAACAAAAAATATTCAAATCTTTAGCCACAATTAATCGCATTATTTTACCCAGCTTGACGCGCAAAAAAGTAGATTTATCCAAAGCCAAAAAGTGGCAATTGGGATTGATTGCCTACCGCTACTGGGTCACAAAAAATGCCTTGGATTAATTAATACTTGCAGGCGGAGCGTAGGCTTTGATTCAGAAGTTTGGCACGCCCCCCAAGGGCCTCCAGTTCGATAATGAAGCTGCACTGAACCACCTCGCCGCCCAGGGCCTCGATTAAATTAATGGCCGCAGCAGCCGTTCCTCCTGTAGCCAAGACGTCATCATGTAACAAGACACAATCTCCAGGGTTTAGAGCATCGCGGTGGATTTCGATTTCAGCCTCACCATACTCTAGGGCGTATCGTGCACTAATGGTTGGCCCAGGAAGCTTACCCTTTTTTCGTATTGGCACAAAACCGCACCCAAGACGCTGGGCCAAAAGGGGACCCAGAATAAATCCTCTAGATTCAATTCCCACGACAAAGTCAATTTTTTGATCGGGTTCCGGCATAAGCTTATTCAAACACTGCTGAACGGCCACAGGGTCTTTTAACATTGGGGTGATGTCTTTGAATTGTATGCCCTTTTTTGGAAAATCGGGCACTGTATGAATCAACGATCGAAAGTCAGCCATGGGTCTGAGAAAATTTGTTCTAAGATATGAGACACAAAGTACAAAATTAGACGCATTTTATGTTGACCATTTCAAAGATACAAAAGACCCCTATTCGGGGCCGGTGGCTCTATTTTTATGAAACATCTCAAGTCAATCCCTGGGCAGAAACGCTGGCCAATAATGTGCCCTTTATCGAATCAAATGCTGAAAATTTTGGTTAACTTGAGCATTCATTTAACCCACTAGTTCACTTTTCAATCATGACACGCATTCAAAAGACATCCCAGACCCTCTTTTTAATTACTTTATGTTGCACCCTATCGGTTTGGGCGCAAATTCCTGAGGACGGCCTTCAAGGCTACTACAAACTCGACGGCAATGATTACGTGAATTACAGCACGGAGAATAGTGTTCCTCTTGACCCATACCCCACAGGCGGGTTTTTAATACCGGCACAAAACCGCTACGGCGTGCCCGATATGGCACTCAAACTCATCAATCAATTCATGGACACTCAGTCCGAGCCGACCATCTATGATTTTAGTGGCCCAAACGCCATGTCGCTTTGTGCTTGGATAAAAATCGATGAGACCATCATCGATTGGACGGGTTTGCTCAATAATTGGGCCGGTTTTGACATTGGTGGTTATTACCTGGGCATTACACCCAATCAGGAAATTCGCTGGAACATCAATGTAGATCCACCCATTGACAGTAGTCCGGTAAACACAGGCGTTTGGATGCACGTAGCGGCCGTTTATGACGGGGAAACCTCCTTTCTTTACCTCGATGGAAATCTCGTAGGCCAAAGGGTCTATGGCGTGAATTTACTGGAAAGCGTTTATCCATTTACCGTCGGTACTCAAGCGGATGTGCCCGAAAATATTTTTCCCGGTGTGCTCGACGATGTGCTGATCTACAACCGGGGCCTCTCGGCTCAAGAAGTTATGGACATTGTTGAAGCCCTGTCGATCGATGATCTTAAAGCTTTTGAGCGCGCCATACAACTCGGCCCAAACCCGTCGACTGGAGTGGTCAATGTGACCTATGACGCTCAGTTTGGCAACATTGTTCGGCTGAGTGTTTACGATCTAAAGGGCAGTTTGGTGCTTGAGCATGATGTGAGTAACACCTCCTTTACAATAGATTTAAGTTCCTATTCCTCTGGGGTATACAGTTTTGTATTTACCTCTATTGACGGTCAACAAGTTCAAAAGAAACTCATCAAACAATAGCTCCTGAACCATGAAGGTTAGTGGATTAAATTGCCTATTCGGGATATTACTGATGGGCATGATTAGTTTGATAATTGGTTGTAACGCTGGCGCCAATCAAGGCGCAGACATGACGGGAGATTCGATTCAAAAAGTCCAAGTAAAAACTCTCCTAAAAACCACCCAGAGCTGGAACGGTTCACCTCTGCCTGATTATGAGTCTGAGCATCCAGAGATTACTGCTTTGAGCATTACCATTCCACCGAACACTAAATTGCCGGTACACCGTCACCCTGTAATTAATGCTGGAATGCTACTGCGGGGCGAGCTTACGGTAATCAGCGAGGCTGGAGATACGTTACAAATGCAAGCAGGTGACGTAATTGCAGAAATGGTCAATCAGTGGCATCACGGCGAAAATAACGGAACCGAGCCAGCAGAAATTCTTGTGTTTTACTCAGGCAATGTGGACAAGCCAATTACTGTCCTTCGGGATTCGGTGGAGACCAATCACTCAGGTCATTAATTCTGACGTAGGGATACTGCCCTATTTTCTCAAGACGGTAATACGTATTGAGTCCAGAAATGCCAGTGGTTTTGGCCTGCGCGAGGTCCAATTCACCTGCAGGGTCAATAAACTCATCTGGAATGGTCAAATGAATGATTTTTCCAATGACCAGTGTGGTCCCATTTAGCGGGATTTCAATGGCTGACTCAAAACTCAAAGCCATTTTTAAAGCGCTCTCAGCAACAAAGGGGGCGTCAATACCAGGCAACCATTCCGGGGTAAAACCGCAACGATCAAATTCTGAAACTTCCTTTGGGAATTTGGCCGAGGTATAATGGGCTTGCTGGGTGTAAGACTCAGGGATGTGATTGATGGTATAGTGTCCCGTGGCCTGAATGTTTTGCCAAGTGTGGCGTGGGACCTTGTCATAGGGTCTAAGGATAAAACCGATCAAGGCCGGATTACTCCCTAAATGCACCACTGAGCTAAACACAGCCAGATTGTGACTGCCCTCAGCATTTTGTGAGCCAATTAAATTTGCTGGTTTTATGCCGGTTATGGCATTAATCATCCTGAGCCGAGTCACTCGATCAGCTTCAGAAATTTGTTGTTCATTCCATATCATGGCTAGGCTCGATCAGCGGTTAACGCCAAAAGTCCTAAAACCAAACACAATGCAAAGGTGTACAAAACGATAGATCCTACTCCCATAACGTGAATATAATTAATTTTTAATTGTGGTGGCGGATAATTCTGCATCCAAGCCATCCAAAAAGTTTTGTGCGTTTAACAAATGACGCTCTAGAGTTTCAGGCTTCATTTTATCTAAGCTGCGTACCAGCATAGACAGCCGGGGATTCTTCAAGAAAAAATCGCGATGCTTGTCCATGAAACGCCAGAATAAACCATCCCATATGTCCTGCCATGGACCCTTGGGATAATCGCTCATTTTCATCAAATAATTGCTTCCGCTGATGTAGGGTTTCGTGCTCATGAGTCCGCCATCAGCAAACAGGCTCATGCCGTAAACATTAGGAACCATAACCCAATCAAAGGCATCGATAAACAACTCCATGAACCAACGATAAACCTCATCGGGATCGAATTCACAAAGCACCATGATGTTGCCCAAGACCATCAGACGTTCAATGTGATGGGCGTAAGCCGTCTTTTTGACCTTTTCAATCACCGAATCCACGGGATAAAGACCTGTGGTTCCCTCATAAAAACTTTTGGGAATGCGTCTTTTGTGCTGCCAAAAATTGGTGGTACGCTCTTGAATGCCTTTGGTCTGGTAAACCCCTCTGATAAACTCACGCCAGCCCATGATTTGTCGCACTAATCCCTCAGTTGAATTGAGCGGAATATTGTGGCTTTGGGCAAAACCAATGACCCGATCCAAAACCTCTTCTGGCGTCAATAATCCCATGTTCAACAAAGGGGACAATAAACTGTGGTGTAGCAAAAGTTCACGATCCACTAGGGCATCCTCATAATGACCGAAATATTCAAATCGGTGACTTAAAAACTGATCCAGCCAATCCCCAGCGGTTTTGTGATCAATCGGGAAAACGATGTTCTCACTTATCTGACCCAAGTTTTCTCCAAAATACTTTTTTACGTAATCCTCAGCCTCCTGATGGTGAACAGTCTTTTCTGGCCAGGAAATATCAGGGGGATTCCGGTCTTTAGGAAAACGCTTTCTATTATCGGCATCAAAGGTCCACTGACCGCCCATGGGCGAATCGCCATCCATCAAAACCCCCCGCTTGATGCGCTCAGCTTTGTAAAAAGCCGTTTGGAAAAATTTCTTTTTAGATGGTTTAAAAAACGTCGCTAAATCACGTTTGGTATTTAAAAAACTGGGTGAGTCGTACCACTGCAGGGCCATATCTTTTGCGGCCGATTTAATGCGCTTTTCTAACCAATTGTCCACAGGATCCACCAAATGAACCTCGGTGCATCCCGCCATGGCCTCAGCATGAAGACATTTACGCACATCCCCCGATGGCTCATGTGCCTGAATGTATCGCACATCGAAGCCTTTAAACAGAAGTTCCTGTCGATAATGACGCATCGCCGCGCGCATCATGACCAGTTTCTGTTTGTGAAACGGGTATTGGGTAAACAATAAAGACTCCTCGATTAAAATCACGGGGCGCTGCAGATCCAGGGCGGGATGATCGGCAAACAATTGATGCGGCAGTATCAAACTGACGGCGCTCATGCAGAAACGGTTTGACGCGCTTCTGTCTGTGGGATAAAGCGCTTGTAGTTGTCAATGACAATGTCTTTGGCCTTGAGGTCAAACATCAAATTATACAACCCAAAAAAGGTGCGATTAATGTAGATAAAATGCTTTGAGCCACGATTTCCATTCATTTTCCTGAGTTCGCTGTCTTGGGCATACTTTTGACCCAGGGCGGCTATTTGATCAAAAAAGCCTTGATCTGAAAAGTCAAATCGCTGGTTGTGGAATGGTTTGGTAAACAGGGACAACATCTCGTAAAAAATGTCTCTAAAAAACGCTTGTTCCGGCTCAGAATCGTCTAATCTGAGTATTTCAAGGGCATACAGTTGCTTTTCAAAAAAGGATTCGCGTTCTAAGTTTTCTTTTTTAGCCAATTCAAAATACGGCCCGTAAAAATCCTCAGGAATCTCTTTGAGACATCCAAAGTCGATGACCATCAGGCGATCGTCCTTACTGATAAGAAAATTACCCGGGTGAGGATCAGCGTGTATTTTACGTAAAACATGCATTTGATACATATAAAAATCCCACAAGCTCTGACCCAATTTCTGACCTTGCTCTGGGCTAAAACTCTGCTGACACCACTCTGATAAATGCAACCCATGCATCCAATCCATAGTCAAAATACGGTCACAGGACAATTCGGGATAATAGCTTGGAAAGGCCAAATTAGGCAAGTGACTACACTGCTGTGCCATTTGACGACTTTGGGTCAACTCGCGTTTGTAATCGGTTTCCTCTATGAGCTTGTATTCCACCTCTTGAAAATATTGATCCGATCCCTCGCCTTTGATGTTGAACATCTTTTTAGCGATCGGCTTAATCAAGGCTAAATCACTAGAGATGCTCTCGGCCACTCCGGGATATTGAATTTTTACCGCCAAATCACGATCGTTTAATCGGGCTCTGTGCACTTGACCGATGCTGGCTGCATTGACCGATTCACCTGAAAATTCATCAAAGATTTCTTCTGGGTTGTACCCTAAATATCGTCTGAAAGTTTTCTTGACCAGTGGCGCGGACAAGGGTGGGACAGAAAATTGAGCCAACGAAAATTTTTCGACATAGGCGCGCGGCAGTATGTTTTTTTCCATACTCAGCATTTGTGCCACCTTAAGTGCGGAACCTTTGAGTTCCTTCAGCCCGTCGTAAATGTCCTCTGCATTCGCCGAATTTAACTGCTGCTTTGCCTCAGAGTCATCATGGACTATTTTTTGACCATAATATTTAGCGTAATTCACGCCTACCTTGAGACCTGTTGTGACAATTTTTGAAGCGCGCTGAATTTTAGATGTAGGAATTCTGTCTATGCTCTTCATCTAGGCCATGGCGTTTTCTTTCCAAAGAAATTTTGCTAAATCGTAAACGCTGTGCACCGGTGCCGTGTCGATCAGGTCAAATTGAGCCTTGATCGATTTCTCGATAAAAACATCTGTTTTTTCGAAGCCTTTAGAACGGTCATCCATCCAAAATTTCATGGTGACCAGAAGTTGCAGCCATAATGACTCTGACACCCCTTTGTCCCGCAATTTGTTGAGCTGATCACTCTTAAAATCCACTTTAACCACGCCCAATCGTTCCACGAAATTGACGAAAACGCGTCTTAAGGCTCCCAATGCCTTTAGGGCAGAAAGCTTATCCTTGTTGCCCTTAAGCTGAGCCATTACATAAGAGCGATTTGCGGTCAACAACTCAAAGAAGGTAAAGTAAAAACTCAACAACTTTTGCTGAGTTTGGTATTGACCGTACTCTTGACTCTGCTCAATCATCTGTATGGTGTTGCGGCCAAAGGCTGCGAAAATCTCTTCTTGCAGGTGCTCAAACCCATTGAAGAAGTTATAAAATTCAGATTCTTCGAAATTGTGTCTTTTCGCAAAAGCATAGACGCTTTGAGAGGTAGTTTCATTGCTCAAAACCTCGTCCATGTAATGGTCAATAATTTGCTCTTCGGTGGTTTTCTTTTTTGCGGTCATGTCGATAAATATTGTAGACAAATATAAAAAATGTTTAACTTTTAATGATAAACGTTAAACAAAATTCGATGAACGACACAAGAATCATCTTGCTCGCTGTTAAAAAAAGTCCTCTCATACAGTACAAAAATCCTTAACTTGCCGGGTAAGCCTCTTAAGTAAAGACATGGAGTATACCGAAGTACTGATCAATATCCGTAAAATAATTCGCTCTATTAATTTGGAGAGCAAGCGTATTGAGCGTGAATTTGGCATCAGTATACCTCAGTACTTATGCTTGAATTTTCTCCGGACCATTGACACTTTTCGAGCCACATCTACGGAAATTGGACAACATTTAAACCTTAATGCCAGCACGGTTACTGGCATTGTCTCAAGACTTGAGAAAAAAGGCTATGTAGCACGACTCCTAAATCCGGAAGACAAGCGCTCCTCCTTTATATATTTGACGGCCCTTGGCGATAAAATCATCCAAACAATTCCTGATCTTCTTCAGGATAAACTGACCGTTAAACTCCAAGAATTGCAGGATCAGGAACTGCACCAACTACAAGCATCATTAGCCCTTTTGGTTAAGTTCATGGGGGTTGAAGATTTAGACGCTTCACCGGTGCTCACTCCAGAGGAACATATTGTGGCAAAGAAAAAACAACCGTAAACTAGGGCGCACAACATTCGCACCACCAACTCATCCCGCTCCGATTCAATGAATTTAATCTTGCTATTCGTGCTCAGCTGCTTGCCGTATTTTTGGATACAATGAATCCTACGAACATGGAAATTAAAAATGAGGGCGCCAAAACATCGAGTTGCACAAAATAAGGACCGACACCGTCCATGTTCTGGACGACAAATTTAAAAAAGGGTACCGATAGAAACCCCGCAATCATTGCTGCTATAGCACCTTTCTCCGTAAGTCCAGACCAAAATAGCGACAAAATAATCACCGGACAAAAAGAGGCAGCAATACCAGACCAACCGAAGATGACAAGCCAAAACACTGTATGATTTGGAGCAACTACAGCGATAACCATAGCAATGGCAAGCGCTAATAATGCCATAATTAGCGTTACCCATTTAGAAAGCCCCCCTAAATCTTCGTCCTTTAAATCAGGTCGATAGATTTTTTGATAGAAATCCCGCGTAACGGCACTTGAGGCCAAAACCAGCAGTGAATCAATAGTCGACATGATGGCCGAAAGAACTATGGCTATATAAACCGCGGCCAATAAGGTAGGCAGAAACGCCTCTGTAAGCATGGCCAATACATTTTCTGCGCCGACCCCCAAGACGGCACTTGGTTCTTGTCCTTGAGCCGTAAAAACAATCCGACCCAAGATACCTATGGTCACGGCTGCTGCATCGGTAAGCAAGGTAAAAGCTACAGCCACCCATTTACCTTTATCAATTTCTGACTCGTTTTTGATGGACATAAAACGAACATACACCTGAGGAGAACCCAAAAAACCTAGACCTATCATGGCAAAGCCGAGCATTGTGGCCACATTCATAAGCCCATCATCACTTGTGCCCCATGGCTGAATTAATTTGGGATCAATTTGCGCCAGACCATCAATAATATTAGTGGGGCCATCCATGGAATACCAGATCACTATCGGCAATAATATCAAGCCAAAAAACATCAATAATCCCTGAAACAAATCTGACCAAACAGCCGCGACAAATCCGCCCACAAAAATATAAGAAAGCACGATGAGAAAACCCAATATTGCACCGTAGTAATAATTCATCCCCATCATGGATTCAAAAGCCTTTCCAGTCACGTCAATTTGTGAACTGACGTAAATAATCACAAAAACCGATAAGATAGTTGCCGAGAGTATACGCAGTGTTTTCTTATTGGTGCCAAAATGACTCTCCAAATAATCCGGTATGGTGATGGAACCATAAGCATCACTCTTGCGCTTGAATTTTTTTGCCATAAACCACCATGAAATCGCTACCCCAAGGACTTCTCCAACCACCACCCAATAGGCTGATAGCCCTGATAGCGCTCCCATCCCTGTAAGCCCAATGAGCAGCCAACCGGATTCTCCAGTGGCCCGCGCAGAGAAGGCAACAGCCCAATAACCGAGTCGTTTTCCTCCGACATAAAAATCACTCATACTCTTAACTCGCCTTGAGGCAAATACCCCAATCAGAAAAAGTACAGCGACATAGAGGCCGAGAACAATGAATTTAGTAATATCAATTTCCATAAAACTGTTCAGTGAAGATTAAACTAACTCCTTATTGTTAACCGTTTGATTGCAACAACACGGCTTCACTTTGTGCCGAGAGGTACTGATAATTTTTTTCAACAAACTGCTCAAGTGTCTTGAAAAAGTCTTTTATTACTTGCGCACTATTCTGAGCGTTGATGGTGACCAAGCGCACAAACTCATCACTGCCAAAGGAGCCATAACCTACAAGTAATTCTTGTGCCTCATAAAGCGCGGTACATAATACGCGTGCCGGTATATCTCTATAATTGAAACAAACAGAAATCGAATCTTCGTAACTGTATAGTGTATAATCTTTATTACTCCTAATATGATCTCTGGCCACCTCCGCCAAATCAAACTGGTGATCTACAATTTTCTCTAATCCTCGAGTGCCGACACTCTTCCAAAGGGTCCAAAATTTAAGGGCATCGTTACGACGCCCGCATTGAAGTGACATTTTACCAAGGTTGAATTCGTCGTGATCCGTTTGATACAGATAGCTGGCATTATTCGAAAATGATTCGTGCAAATGGCGCTTATCCTTGGTCACGATTATCGAGCATGATAATGGAGTCCCCAGCATTTTGTGGGCATTAAAACTAAATGAATCCACTTGTTCTATACCCTTAATAAGATGACGGTATCGAGCGCTAAATAAAACAGAACCACAATACGCGCCGTCTACATGAACCCATATATTGTATTTTTTAGCCAGTGCAATTACGGGCTCAATAGGGTCAAAAGCACCAAGCACAGTCGTTCCAGCCGTTAAATTGATCATCGCCGGAGTAAGACCATTGGCCAGATCCTCTCGAATTGCTTGAGACAACAAGTCCAAATCAATGCGTCCTTGAATATCCGTGTCGATATACCGCACCTGGTCCCTGCCAACACCAGAGAAAGCCGCATTTTTAGGTATGCTGTAATGAGATTCTTTGGAGGTATATACCATAAGGCGTTTTGTCACGCCCCCTGTTTTAATTTCAGGATCACAGGCGTCTCTTGCCATGACCATCGCCATATAGTTGGTCATTGAGCCCCCGGGCGCTAAAGTTCCATCAGCATTATGATCCCAACCGAGCATATCGCATACCTTACGCAAGATTACTTTTTCGACACCGATTTGTGCTCCTGCAGCTTTATAAGTATACATGCTGTTGTTGAGCATAACGGCCAATAAATCACCCAAAACAGCATGAGGATTGCGCCCCCCAAACAACTGATTAAAAAACCCAACAGTCGCCGTTCTTGGTGATTTTAAAACCAAAGATTCAAGGGCTTTTTCAAAGTCCTGCTCGGTCATTGGCTCCTCATTTAAGGCTAAATCAAGTGATTCAAATAACTCCCGAGAGGGGATGAAGTCTGCAACCGGTTGACGGGATTCATCATCCAATAAATTTTGTGCCATTCTGACAAAAGTTTGCAAAGTATTTTGCATAGAAAATAATTTTCTTGGTTCGTGTAAAATTTTAAAAATTTGCTCTAAAATAAGTCTTTACAATAATATAGTGAATCATTTAGATGCATTTATTGTATATTATGGCCAAATTTGTCATTGAGACCAATATGCAAAATCGTATTTATT
>Ga0181574_10001840_pt1 | contig 19632 bp, 12 predicted proteins | sample 101ome_24_FD_145600 | JGI IMG/M metagenome (GOLD analysis project Ga0181574, IMG submission 145600) | Coastal salt marsh microbial communities from the Groves Creek Marsh, Skidaway Island, Georgia - 101410AT metaG (spades assembly) | ecosystem: Environmental > Aquatic > Marine > Intertidal zone... | reverse complement strand
CATGCAGGATTAATACTCGAAAGTACACTCTGCAAGGACATTGCATCAATGCGTGCCGAATCACCCATTGCATACTAAATTTTTAAATTTTTCATAAATGCTCACTGTGCCCCGCGGCCAGAGCGTACTCGGGAGTGTAACCCGGAATTGGTGCCCAATTCGTCTAACGTTCGCTGTTCGAGAGTGTGGCTGGATTCGATTGAGTTTCACAGCCGTTGAGCGCCAACTCAATGGTTATAGCAATCGTCCGATGTTCTTACCGTGAATAGCCTTATCCAGCGAGACGGTTTTGCAAGTAAACACAAATACGGCCGCAACACTTGCTCAGAATGCGATCAAGGCTAATCGCCGTGGGCTCAATGTTGCACTGGAGCAGCTGTCTACTGGCAAGCGCATCAATGCGGCTAACGATGATGCGTCCGGGATGGCCATATCAAGCCGACTTACTTCTCAAGTTAGGGGCACTGTTGTCGCAATTAATAATGCGAGCGACGCAGTAGGCATGCTCGACACGATCGACGGTGCTTTGAAAAGTATCGAAGCGGCGCTCCAAAGAATGAGGGAATTGGGCATCCAATCGCTAAATGGATCAAATTCAACTTCTGAGAGGCAACTACTGAATGACGAGTTCAAGGCGCTTTTTCTCGAACTCAAAGATGTTGCTTACAACACCATGTTTAATGAAAAACGCGTCCTAGATGAAGAATACAGCCTTTCATTCCAGATTGGTCATCAAGCCGGTACAACTTTCGATTTTGATCTGGAAAATTTTAGCTTTAACAGGTTTGCATCATATTATCGTGGCTCATTAGATTTATCCTCCGGCTCGGTTTCTATAGGAGACACCATTGAAGTGCTGGGGTCGGCACCATTTGGCAGCAACTACAATACAATGTGGAACGCCTACTCGTCGGACTACACAGATCAAAGTCTTTCGGGCAGGCAAGGCGTACATATCTATAATGGAACAATAACCATAAATGACGCCGAGATCGTTTCCCTTATGAATAGTGGAGACACCTCCAGAGAGAACATGGATAAGATCTCTAGCTATCTGACTGGAGAGATACAGAAAATTGATGGGTTTGAATCGGCAGGTGTCTGGTGGTCCACATCTGGTGCTTTTTATTACCACAATCCCTTTGCGAACGGGTATCGAGTCGACATTGGATCAATTAACTCATCCGCGACATTAGGCGGCGGAGTTGTTGACCCTATTTACGCGGATAATTTATTCCACATTGTCTACGATCACGTGACCAAAAACGCAATTGAGATTGTGGACGCAAGGCTTGATGAAGTAGCCGAATATCAAGCCAAGGTGGGTGCAGCCGCGAACGCACTGTACTCGGTAATAGATAATTTAAGCTCGGTCAAAACCAATACCGAGGCCTCTCGAAGTCGAATACTTGATACCGATTACGCAAAGACGAGCGCCCAAATGGCTAGCGCCCAGATAATTCAGCAGGCTGGAATGGCTATGATCGCGCAAGCGAACATGGTCCCAGCCGCTGTGCTAACCCTGCTCGACAATTAATATTTGCTGGCCCGATAGTTCCACCCCTACGGAAGCCTAAGGTATTGAAACCCAGAATGACCGGTTGAACCGAAGCGGTGCGGCGTTTTACATCTGGCGCGCCTGAGCTACAGTATCAACTTCCCCAATCAGAGACACCATAAACAAGAGTTTTCCAACTTCTGCCGATAAATGCTGGGTGGCAGACTATCAACTAGCCTTTTTATAAATATCCCGCTTAGCCAAATTTATGCCAGAGTCAGTTTTTTCAATTAGCCTGGGAGAATCCGAAATTTTAGCTTTCTATGACGGCTCGAAAAGTAGACTTAGAGTTGTAGCGAAAGACGGTAGGGTCGTTAGTTTGCCTTGGAAGGCCTTGCAGCCGTATGTCACCCGCTCGGGTCTACGAGGCACATTTGCTATCAACTATGACGCCACCGGACGGTGGACAAAAATTCGGAGGCTATAATCAGGTGTTCCATATACACAGTAGGGCACGGTCAAGAAATAATCCAACCTTGCCGACCAGCTTCTTCTGAGTCGTTCTAAACAAATGCGCGCGACGCTACGGAAAATTCTTGCCGGTGCAGTACTTACCGCCGCCTTCGTTACTCTTGGCAACAAGATACATATCACCGAGGAAGAGAATCGTTACGATCTTTGTCTACAGGCCGTTGAGCGTGCTGAGTGGCAATGCCAAAACACTGGCAAGTACCCAAATAGCACCTCAGGCCCCGTGAACGTTATTAATCCATGCAGAACTTACGCCAGCGAGGATAAGGCCAGATGTGCAGCGGCAAGCACCGCGCGCTAACCTTGTTTTATTGTAGCGACACTTAGCCACCGACCACGACATGTTTATTTTTCCTTTACCAAGCGCCGGGTGACCTTAAATGACTTATCTTGAAAGCGAGATGAGGAAGACCGCGATGGCTTATGTTTGCCATGTAAAGTCTGTCGAACTGCAGATAAGCTTTAGTGATCTGTGGGCACTAATCTGTCCAAGCGAACCTGTCCCCAGCGTGCCGCAGTGGCCTGCGGCCACGTCGAGAGACTTATTGATTGGTATGCGGGCAGAGAATGAATTTGTCGACGCCCTTTGCAGCAAGTATGAGGTCTAACATTTGCTATTTGCTACTCCATTTACAGAATAGCGAGCTATATCCTGCAGATAACTCGAGCCCCATCACGTTGACCGGCTTTACCAACGGCGTTGCGGCCTCAGTAAGGCTGAAGGCTGTCAATGCGAACGGATCGAGCACTGACTCAGCTGCAGTTGGATTCACACCTGAAGCAGCAGCCGTACCCGCTCAGCCAGTCCCTGCAATACCGGGTTTCCTCACTTGGATGCTACTCGGCCTAACCGGGTGGGTCGGATTACTCACCTTATCCCGAAGGCGGAGAACGTAATGAACCCGTGAGAGATCAGCCGCTCACAGAGCGGCCTTCCCAGAGGAAACGCTTTTTTAAAATAGTAGACTATCTACAGCTGTTGCCGCGTCTTCCAAACACACTAGGGAAAATGGATTCAGCGAAGCAAACGATCCGCTAATTCTGCTTCCAGTTCTCTCCAGCTTTGTCGAAGTGATCATTGCCGCCATCTGACATCTGGTGCGAGACAACGATCCCGCCAATAATGATGACCAACACTATCCCAAATATTAGGCCTGATTTCACGTAAGAACCCTCCACACGCTAAGCGCCCTGTTTTTCTCTTTCCTGTCGATGCTACCTTGTGTAGAACCCAACCGCTCCTGCAGTTTATTCTGGCTCGCCGCACTGCGACCTCTCAATAATCGCCAGTCAACAACACCTATGCCAGCGGGAGATTCCACGCTGCTTATCTTACCGCTCGAACGCCTCCCAGCAGTTCAAAAAATCGATCTCCCGCCTCGCTTGATACGGGCGGAGCACCCAAGACAACCTGCCCCGCTGTTTCTACTTTGCTCCGTCTGGGGGGGGATACGTCGGCGTATACCCCTTGAAGACTACAGGCGTAGGTTTTGTCCGTGGGCAGATCATTCACAGCTATTGGCGAGTTTTCACCACTACCGCTAAAAATATACTGTCGCTGATCTATGCCCCAGCTATTCAAAGTTCCATCATCTTCTGCGTATTGATCAGAGACGTGCAACACCCAAGTACCAGACAAGGGTTCACCACTGAGTTCAGAAAAAGATGTCAAGGATTTTAGCGTCGACGGAAAGGTCCCGACTACGTTGTCTCCCGAATCACCCTCATCAGGATCAGGTTTTCGCAAAAAAATACGCTTGCCGCTTGGACTCTCCAACTCGATTACAACATCGCTTCGATAGCTGTGGGTGATGTCTACTGAGACTTCAAATTCTTCCACGGAAACGTTGCCGGGGGCATTGATAGAGATGCTAGAACTGACTGAATCCGAATTAGTGAAAGACGCATCGGGGGTCTGCCTAGCGGCTACTACTCTTGGAGCCACCAAGCTTGTGCCAGAAATACCCCAGCTATTTAACACCCCATCATCTCCCGGATATCCATCACCAACTCGCAGTCTCCACTCACCTGAAGCTGCCTCACCTGCCATCGATGCCACCGTATACACCTCAACTACATCGTCAGCCTGGTCAGAGCCATTTGAACCCTTTAATTGCGCAACACGACCTGTCGGTGAAATAAGCTCTATGGTGACATCACCTCTGTAAGCATGAGTAATATCAACGGACACTGCCAGTCCAGCTGGCGATATTGCTCCATTCGCATCTAACGAAATCGAGGCCAAGATCTCTTCGGAATTATCAAACTCTCGTGATGGCGAATCAGTGCCGGAAAAAGAAGAAGACGCCGGATCTCCAATGCAGGTTGCATCATAGGAGCTAACGCCACTGGCTGCCCCAGCGGAAAAAGCAATTTGAATGCTGGTGTCAGATGCACCATTTGCCAACACATTCTGAGGAGCTGGAACCTCTGGTGTCGCGGGGGCCCCGGTGTCTAGAGAGAAATCAGCGTCTGATACATCGAAAAAGATATTGTCTCTCCCTCTGATCATGATCCTGGCTGTTTCAGTATCAATGCCAGCCGGAAACTGAACTCTCGCGTATCCATTATTTTCAGTCGTTGCAAAAGGGCTATCAGCAAAGGACACGCCACCATCAACTGACAGATACATATCAACTTGACTCGTGGATATTGGGGCAATATTCGTGTCACCAACGTGCCATCGCACGGTTCCGATACTGCCGAGGGTACCCCCATCATTTGGCTCTGCAACGGAGAATGATTTACCAACGAGCGGTTTTGCAGCGATGTCGATCGTGGTTGAATCGGAGTTTCGCCCACCGAACTCATCTCGAGCCGTCAATACCATCGTCATGGATCTTGCGATACGAGGCAACTTCTCAACATCATCGTAGTCACCGGAAACAACCGTGGATAACCTTGGCAAATAGCGTTTGGCTACATCCACGGGAGCAAAAGTCCTAAACAGTGGTATCGCTCCGTCATCAGGCGCATCCAGACTTGCGGCGGGACCTAAATCTCGCTGCTCCCATGAGAAGCTCATAGCATCACCGTCTGCATCCGATGCCTCTCCTTCGATTACCAGAGGCGTGGCCGCCGGTACGGTGTAGCCCGCTCCCGCTTCCACCTCGGGGGAGGTTTTATTTGTCTCGGTTACTGTTCCGCAAACAGAGCCATAAGTCTCAATGTACTTTGCTGCCTCCTCGAAACTGAACGAGTGGAACATAGGGTCCGCTTTGCCATCTTGTAAATGGCTTTGGGTTATGTTGTCCGGGGAGCATAGTCCGTTATAACTCATGATGGTGGAGCCCGCGCCAGGTTCAAAAGCAGCGGATGAAGAGCGATTCTTCAAACATGAGCTCGCGTTACTATTGAAAGTATGCGCCATGCTGAATTGGTGGCCAATTTCATGGGCCACAAAGTCGACGGCAAAAGCATCCCCCTCTGTGCCCCCAGTGACACCACTTGCTTTCCTTCCGTTTTGGCATGGTCCGGTGCCCGCCAATCCGCCGCCACCACTCGCAAAGGTATGACCAATGTCATAGTTATCTGGCCCAATAACTTCATCAATTACCCGCTGCGACTCCTCGATAAGGAGGTCCGTATCGTCGTCTCCCTCAAAGGGATCAGTTTCAGCATCGGTAAATAAAATCTCTTCGTTATTGTCTACAAGCTGAAACCCCACCAGCAGTTCCAGTTCGAAAATGCCGTTAACACGGTTTACCACCTTGACCACAGCAGCAAGGGTTTCCTCAACCGTGTCACCATGATAGGCGCTATATTCACCCGTGGTGGCCACCGCCAATCGGTAAGTTCTAAGCTCAGAGCCCCTCTTTCTCGCTTGATCCAGACCTGCCTCAGGTCTGGCAGCGGAATTTTGAAATCGCTGACTCAAAGTTTTTTTGTGCAATGAATTATGCTCTTCGACACCGCACTGAAATGGCTGACCCTGACGCTTTTTGCTTCTGGCAAAGTAACTCGTAACCCTCGCTTTGTTATTTGGATCCACCGGATCAATCATCCACCTGCCATTAGGTGAGAGCACCTGAACACTCAATCCGGATGGAGTAAGTTCCATTTGGGCGGTTGCCATGTCCCCACTCACCGAGTGTCCTTCGAAGGCACGAATCTCAGGAAATTTCTGCGAAAGGGCAGGACTCAGCGTTCTTGCTAACCTGAATTCAAACGTGCGAAACGCCCCCGAAGGCGTCGGCAAGTCCAATAAAAAGCTACCGTCTGAGAGGGCCAGATTCTGATCAATATGGTCCTCTAAAGAGGAAAGATCGATCCACAAATCTCTCCGCCCTTCGATGTTTTCATCGTTTTTTAATGTGAGGTCGGCTAAGAGAGAAACTGTCTCAGGCACATCAACCCAGAGAGACTGCTGCGCCATTCCCACCGGTGCGATAGTGAGTAAACAAGAGAGTAACGCAAGAATCGGTAGCTTTTTGGTCAAATTCATGGACATCCCCTCTCTTACACAGAACGAGCCTCTCTACACGATAAAGCAGCTTCAGTTCGATAGCCACACAATTAACTTACCAAACAAACCTCGATCAGATAACCGCTCTTTCGCATCCTAGCGAGGGGCTCAATAACTGCTGGGTTTCAGAGAAAGCATTTTTGACCGATTACAGCCTTGTCTACAGTCTGGGCGAGAAATGGTTTAACATTGCGGCCGCTGGGGGTCGACGACTCTCCGCTTACAAACTCTCGATACTTGGAAAACCCGCGCTTAGCCTGGCCTTTGCTGCATTGGCGAATCCGTCTTACAGACGGCATCCGGCCTTTTGCCACGATCAGCGGTATCCACTGGGTTTAGCCACTAGCAAAGCCTGGATTCGAGACCCAATGCCCGACTGGGCTGTACTGCGAAGCTACGCTCGATTGAGACCAACAGGACGGTTAATGAACGACACACTGACACTGAACAAACTTGAAAAGCTGCTCGAAATGGAGACCCAGATTCGAGCTGAATACAAACCACAACTTGAAGAGAAGGACGCTTCCATCGCGCAACTGAGTGCCGAGAAGGCAACCCTCGAAACCAAAATTGCCGATATGGAAAAAACCATCGCCACACAACTGGCGACCATTACAGAACTCTCTGGTAAATCCAAGGACACATCCTCTCTTGAGCAACGCAACCGCGAGCTGCACAACCGCTCTGAGAATATGAAAGAGGAAGTGGCCTCGGTGAAGAGCCGAATTAAATCGCTTCAGAAAGATCTTGCCTCAGAGCGTGCCGAGCTCGCCGAGCTGAAAAAATATGACCCACAACGGCTACGCAAGAACTTGGACGCGTCCAAGAAAAAGCTGGCTGACAAAACCAAGGCGGCTGACAAGCTCCAGAAGTCGCTCAATCAAGTGCGTTCGGAGAACGCTGAGCTAGAGCAGAAAATCAAAGATCTCGAGGCTAAGCTGGAAGCTATTGAGGCTGAGCGAGCCGATCAGGCTGACGAGGGACAGCAGGCGGCCGCTTAACTCAAAGACACGCCTGACTTGGTGCTGTTAATCTGCGTCACGTTTGGTAGGGTTGGAGTCAAATAAAAGATAAGCCGTTGCATAGCGTCAACGGCTTTTTTGAATCAACCCGAGACCGCCCTCAATATGCATACTTGAGTCGTCAGTCTCTAGTCCACGGGGAAGATTGGTAGTGCAGCAGGCTGTCACCAAGGTAGAAACATCCGGGTTCTATGCAGGCTACAACCGTTGGATTGCGGTTGCGGTCAAATTCGTCATTCTTCTACTGGTTCTATGGGCGTCAATCGCTGCGGACGCAGCGGATATCCTCCTAGAAATACAGCAAGCTACTATCGATATTTTTGGTGCTTGGTACATTGGCGCAACAGCCGCGTTTATGGCACTCAGTGTCTTAATCGCGCTTATCCCAGCCACAGGGAAACGCCGTTTGGGCAGCGCTGGTGTCGAGCCGGAATTTGGGCGCTTTGCCTGGTTCTCAATGATGTTTGGTGCCGGTATCGGTGTGGGCATGTTGACCTACTCCACCGCTGAGCCGCTTTACCACTTTGGTAACAACCCCGATGTCATCATGGGGCACGCGGACGCTCTGACCGCGGGCAACGTTCGATATGCCTATAAGTGGACGCTACTCCACTACGGCCTGACACCCTGGGCGTGTTACGCGGTGGTAGGCCTTTCTCTCGCGTATTTCTCCTACCGAAAAGGCATGCCTTTGACTATCCGGTCTCCTTTTAGTGCCCTGCTGGGCCATCGACTGGGCACCATGACTGGAGGATTGGTGGATACCGCAGCCATTCTGGCAACAGTTATCGGTATCGCCGTAACCATCGGGTACGGCGTGTCACAGCTGGCCTATGGCTTCTATCAAATTGCTGACTGGGACTGGCTATTGAAAGACGGCCAACCTAGCATGCTGGCCCTGACCGCAGCGGTTTTTATTATCGTGGCTGCCTCAATGCTCTCGGCACTGTCAGGAATCGGTCGGGGTATTAAATGGCTTTCAAATCTAAATATGGCCCTGTCATGGCTTCTGCTGTTGGTATTCGTCGTCTTTGGCGCGACGTTGTTTGCGGGAGAAGCCTTCATTTACGGGATCTGGGACTACGTCAGCGCTCTACCCGCTATGTCTTTAACAGTATGGTCACCTGAGGATGGTACCGAATCTGCGGCGGCCTTAAGTAGCTGGCAAGCAAGCTGGACTATTTTTTATTGGGCATGGTGGATTGCCTTTACTCCCTTTGTCGGATTGTTTCTTGCGCGCGTATCGAAAGGGAGAACTATTAGGGAATACGTGCTCGGAGCCATGGTTTTGCCGTCAGCTATGTGTTTCGCGTGGTTTTGCATTCTTGGAGGTACCGCGCTGGATCTGGAACTGTCTGGCGTTGCAAACGGCAGCATCCTCAATGCCGATTTGTCGGCGCAATTATTCGCCACACTCGATGTCCTTTTTAGCGCGCCTTGGATATTTCCAATGGCCTGCCTGTGCGTGGTTCTGCTGCTTACCTATCTCATCACCTCGGCCGACTCGGCAGTACTTGTGATCAATACCATCGTATCTGGCGGTACCGAGGATGATCATGACCCTCGCCACATTGTGTTGTGGAGCGCCCTGCTTGGCCTTGTCATCATTACGCTCCTCATCGCAGGGGGATTGGATGCCCTCCGTTCGGTGATGATTATCGGCGCGCTTCCCTTTTCGATTGTCATGGCCTGTATGCTGTTTTCCCTGTTAGTGGTCATTTGGCGGGATCGTGAGCTGCCTCACTAGCGGCACTGACTAGCGATGCAGCGAGCAACATATAAGCTTTTGAGGGAGCTTCTGTAGGAGAGGTCGTCAATCGCTCAAGACCCAGTAGCTTTTGCTGAGATCTGTTGTTAACAGCCACGCTAGCGGTGTAACGTAGTACCGTACCGAATCGAACATTTGTGGCAACACCCACGCAGAGGCCAGTCCCCGCTCATGTCAGGACAACCCACGATAAAAGCTGAGAGCGCCATAAGCGACACCACTGGAGTTGCCGGTTTCCTGCGTTCAATTATCAGTGTAGGGCGCGAGCTCCTGAGCGGACGTGCGGCGGACACAACAGTCTCTGCCGCAGGCTTAACAGAGGAGTGCCATCAACTCCTACACCACCGGGGTGAGGCATCGGGCCTCGCACTTGCCGATAAAGTTAACAAAACCTATTTGCACTTGGATCACGCGCAGAAACTCTTGTTTTTTCAATCACTGAACCAAGAGTTTGCAGTCGATCCAACCCAGGTAATCGCCGCTGCCAATCACTACAGCGAGCGACCCAATCACGACACGCTTATTCAGGTCACAAAAGCAGTTGAGGCGCCAAGAGTCCGATTATTTCGACGAATGAACATGGCTCCCGGTGGCACTACCGTCTTGGTTAAATTGCGCGGTGATCTGCTTAAGGTCCTGCCACAGCACCCCGAACTCAAGGTGGTCGATGCGGATTTAAAACACCAATTTATCTCATGGTTCAACAAGGGGTTTCTCGAACTGCGAGCCATCGACTGGAACTCCCCCGCGCTGGTTCTTGAGCGCATCATTGAATACGAATCGGTACATGCGATTAATGGGTGGGATGATTTGCGCTCCCGCTTGCGGGGAGATCGGCTTTGCTACGCGTTCTTTCATCCGGCGCTCCCGAACGATCCGCTGGTCTTTGTAGAGATCGCACTGACAAAAGGCATTCCCACGGCAATTTCTCCACTTCTCGACCTTTCCAGAGAAACAGACGCCAACGCAGAGTTTGATACGGTGGTGTTCTACTCGATAAGCAATTGCCATCCAGGCCTCGCCGGCGTTTCCTTTGGCAACTTTCTTATCAAGCAGGTGGTCGAGGAAATTAGCAAGCGACACGCTCAGGCGAAAACCTATGTAACACTCTCACCGGTACCGGGTTTTTATCGATGGCTTTCAGAATGTGCGGCTGAGCATGGCGTTGATGCCGCCGAAATTCAGGCAATGGCCAAGTCTCAGGGTGAGAACGCCCCCATTGCCTCTCGTGATGTGGCGCTAAGACTGTGTGCTCATTATTTGATCAACGAGAAAAGCGGGCATCTTGCGATGGATCCAGTGGCCCGATTCCACCTTGGCAATGGCGCACGACTGGCCGGTATTCACTGGGCAGCAGATCTTAGCGAGAAGGGACTCAAGCAGTCCGCGGGTATCATGGTGAACTATCACTATGACATCAGCGCTATTGAGCGCAATCACGATGCCTACTTCGATCGTGGAGAAATCGCCGTTACCAAAGGCATTAATCGTTTACTTGGCTGAATCTCGGCTGAGTCGGTCGAAATAATCTCGCGCAGCGCTCATCACTTTTGGCGCCAAAATCAGCGTGCTGATCATCGTGGGAATGGCCATTAAACCGTAGCTGCCTGAAATCAGGTTGAACACTACGTCAATGCTAACCGTCGCGCCGAACACGACGGCAATCACAAAAAACCATCGAAATAGAGGTTGCCATTTCGCACCCACCAGAAATCCAAAACATTTCGCGCCGTAATACCACCCCGTAAACATCGTTGTCGTACTTAAAATCAACGCAACAAAGCCGAGAGCTATCAACCCCAATACGCCCATTGAGGCTTCGAAGGCATCGGCAGTCAGGGTGATTCCAGACAGGCTGCCGGGGGACTGCCAGTTTCCCGCTAATAGAATGACCAGAGCGGTACAAGTACAAACCAAAAGGGTATCGAAGATGGGGCCAAGGGTGGCTACCATACCCTCACGAATAGGTTCGCGTGTTTTCGCCGCACCATGGGCCATCACCTCGGTGCCCACGCCGGCTTCATTGGAAAAAACGCCGCGGCTAACGCCGATCAACATAACGCCAACAAAACCGCCGCCAATTGCCGTTGGCTGGAATGCCTCGGTAAAAATAAGCGCAATAACAGCGGGAACCTGGGACCAATGACTCACAATGACCCACAGGGTCATACACAAATAGACCAGCACCATGAGAGGAAGAGTGGCAACTGCCACTCTGGCAACGCGGGGCAGCCCACCAAAAATAACAGACCCAACCAACAGCGCTAGCCCGAGCCCCGTCGCCGGGGCTGACCACGGCGGCGGCGCACCAGCAAAAATCGTGTCGTTTATCAGCGCTGTCAGTTGGTTTGCCTGAAACATGGGTAGAGTACCGACGAGTCCCGCTAGTGAGAACAACACCGCCAGCGGATAAAAGCCGCGCGGAAGCGCCTCACGGATCACGTACATAGGCCCGCCTTGCAGTTGTCCCAAACTATCGTGGCCTCGATACATGACGCCAAGGGAGCAAGTAAAGAATTTGGTCGCAATGCCCACTAAGGCTGACATCCACATCCAAAACACTGCACCCGGTCCTCCAGCCGCGATGGCCAGGGCTACCCCCGCGATATTGCCCAAACCCATGGTGTTCGATAAGGCCGCTGCGAGCGCCTGAAAGTGACTCAGCTCTCCCGGCTCGTCGGGGGTATCAAATTTTCCAGACATTACCGCAAAAGCGTGACCAAGATATCGGTAGGGTAAGGCGCGAGAAAAGAGCAGGAAAAAAAGCCCGCCACCCAGTAACAAGGCGACCATGGGAGCGCCCCAAATCGTGTCGACAAACACAAGGGAGAAAGCTTCGAGCGCGTCGATCATAGGCGACATCCGGAAGATTAGTCGGCCACCCTATCACAGCGCCGGTAGCAAAGGATCTATTTCCTGTCAGGTCCCCAGAACCCTGCTCTCGTTATGGGCTCGGGTAACGGAGTAATACTCAAGGGGCATTTCCTGATAGGCAATACTCAAGGGACACTACCTAAGAGGCACTGGCACCCTCTCATCCGATCGCGCTAACGGCAATGAGAAGAGAAAGCCCCCAGCCTGCAGAAATTTACTCGCCAACGAGTTACTGTATAGGCCCCACCAATGTGGGCCCGCGCGCGAGCGCAACCACGTCTCCTGTAAGCCTCAACACCTTGGGTCTTGTTGGAAAAAACCTTTAGAAACTGGAACAAGGAAACAACGATGTTTAGCCACATTATGGTGGGTGCGAATGACCTCGACGCCGCCAAGACATTTTACGACGCAACCTTCGGCGCGCTGGGCTATGGCCCTGGCGTTGTAGATCCCAAAGGCCGACTCTTCTACATAACTGATTCGGGCATTTTCGCCGTCACCGCACCTATTGATGGCAATCCGGCGACCCACGGTAACGGCTCAACCATCGGCTTTGCGGCCGCCACAACCGAGGCAGCAGATGCGTGGCATGCGGCTGGCTTGGCCAATGGCGGCACTGACTGCGAAGAGCCCCCGGGAGTTCGCGAAGGTGATATGGGCGCCTTGTATCTGGCCTACCTGCGCGACCCCTCTGACAACAAGCTATGCGTGTTATTGCGAGTGTAAGTCACGGCAGGTTTACCGTCTCGACAGAGTTTACGACCGAAATAATGCAGCATAGGAAAAGTCGATAAGCACCCTCTCGGCCTTGAGGAGAGGGGGCGCTTACCTTGTGTCCAGTCCAGCTGCATTGTTTATGCTCTGTGCTGCTGTGGTAGGCCAGTGCTTAATCCCTGTTTAGCGGCTTTTATTTTTGTTCCACAAACAGGGATGGTGGTACCCTTTTGGCATCAGCATTCATGGAAACCAGCATTGGGTGCATACATTGCTCGTAGCCAAGGCGAATGCTGGCGAGTCAATCAGCCGAGCGATGCGCGCAACAGCATCGACGTTATCCAAAAGCAAGCGGAAAATCGATATGAATCAAGCATTACCAGCACGCGCCAAATTCCATCACATGAAAGACGGAACTGCGGAAGACTGGGCCATTATCGGCGGTGAAGCCAAAACCTTTGCGGCAACCGTTTATGAACGCATCATAGACCACTTGAAATTACTCAGTGGCGATTGCGGGGGCTTCCCGGTAGATCGCTTAACCCACTGCCTGCAGACCGCGACACTGGCTCACAAAGACGGAAAAGATGATGAGTATGTTGTCTGCGCCTTACTTCATGACATCGGCGACACTCTTGGCCCGACGAACCATGCGGATATCGCAGCGACCATCCTTGAGCCCTACATCAGCGAGGAAAACCACTGGATGGTCAAACACCACGCTATTTTTCAGGGCTACTACTTTTTCGAGTATCTTGGGCTCGATCGAAATCTCCGAGATCAGTACAAAGATCACCCCAATTACGAGCGCACTCTTGAGTTCATCGAAAAATACGATGCGCCAGCATTTGACCCCGAAGCGGAAACATACGGACTCGACTTTTTTGAGCCCATGCTGAAAGCGGTTCTCGCGCGTCCCAAAAAATCCCTCTACATGAGCAAAGACAACAAACTGTTTGATTGACCAGTGGTGCTTAACACTTTTGAGTGCGGCCACCATCGTACTTACCAGTCTGGCGTTGCTTTCTGTTATCTCCTTTTTGCGATCATCTCCCTAGGCAACGCTCAGACGGTAGCTAACGAGAAAGCGCCCCTCGAAGAAGTCGTTGTCTCCGCAAGCCGCAATCTGCTCGATCAGACGCTGAGCGACAGCACCACAACCTACCGCCTGAATCCACAGCAGATGGTGGGGGTAAGGCAGTCCATTGCCGATGTTCTGATACAAGCACCCGGAGTCAGCTACAACGGACAAGGGGGTCTCTTTCAAAGCTACAGCCTGCGCGGTTTCAGCCGCTGGCGCATCCGCACTGAGGTGAACGGGGTCCCTTTGCTGATTGACCGACCCGCGGGCAGCTCCGCTTCTTTCATTCCAAGCGCACTATTGGAGCAGATTACTATTAGTCAGGGCCCTGGCTCGACACTGTATGGCTCCGATGCAATGGGCGGGGTCGTTAGCCTCAGCACCGTCAAGCAGGGAACTCCTTCCTATAGGCTTCAATGGCAGGACAATGATGGTCAGTTGATGCTTTCCGCCTCGGGCAGCATCAATTCCGCGATCTCGGGGGGATTGGCCTTGCGGAGAGCAAACAATGCAACCGACGCTAACGACAATCCACTGAATAGCGGCTTTGAGCAAGTAGCCCTGAGTTTGCATGGACAAACTCAATGGCAAAACCTCACCCTCAGCGCCAGTTGGCTTCCAGTTCGTGGACGCAATATTGGCAAATCGACCAGTAGCTTTCCCGATAGTGTAGAAGCCCTGTATCCCCAAGATGACCACAGCATCACGACTGTGGAGCTTCGTCATGACAACCGCTGGCTGGCCCGCCTCTACCACCATCGACAAGACTGGGCATCAATAACCAAAACCTCAAACGAAGGAAGTAATCGAACTGATTTTGACGCCAATACAGTCGGCGCACTCCTGTATCACACAACCCCTTTTTCAGTAGGCGAAGGGCGCGCAGGCATCGAATGGCTAAGTCGCCGCAATGTAGAGATTAGCACGACAGCACTAAACGTCGAGGAGACGCTAGACTCGTTGGAGAGCAGCTTGCGCGGCAGTCAGGATGGAGTCGGGCTGTTTATAGATCATGTCTGGACCTATCGGGATCTTGCTCTTGAGCTGGGTGCTCGCTACGACCACATTGAGCAAACGGGCTCGAGCACATCGATCGACGATGGCGCCTGGAGCGCAACCCTTGCTCTCTCGTGGCGAGCCAGCGACTCCTGGCGGCTTAGCGGCGCAGCGGGCACAGGTTTTCGTTTCCCCACGCTCACCGAGCGCTTTTCAGAAATCGTCACTCCCCGTGGCACTGTTCTCGGCAACCCCTCACTCAAATCAGAGAGCAACAAGTCCCTGGAAGTAAGGGCGGATTACAGCGTCGATCAATATCAACTTTCCATCGCCGGTTACTACAACTGGCTGGACGACTATATAGAGCGCGTGGTTCTGGAACCCGGGATCCGAAGCTACGAAAACACCGATCAGGCCTCTATCTGGGGCTATGAATTAACGCTACAGGGGCGGATCTCGGCTGGGTTCAGTCACCGGCTTCAATATCAATACCAGCGGGGCACAGCGGATGGTGGCGAGTGGCTGTCAGACCTCAGCCCTGCTTCCTGGCGCTACGGTATGCAATGGGCATCACCAACATTCGAGTTCCAGACAGAGCTTGTCTATCGGCCATCAAGGGACTTATCGGGCCCGGGCGAGCAACCCCTGGACTCCGCCATATGGCTGGACAGCCAACTAAGCTTCAATTGGCTTAAACATGCCAAGCTGACGTTTTTTATCAATAATTTATTCAATGAGGCCTACCGCGGCAGCGCCGATGAGCAAGCACCCTTTCAGCCCGGTCGAACCTTCGGGCTTGGCATTCAATGGACCCCAACTTGAGAGAATAAGCTGTCCCATTCGCCAAGCGCGGATTTGTCAGAACTACCTCGTAGATAAACCTTAAAAAAGATAAACTTACTTTACCAAGACATCCCGTGATGGTGGCTTACCAGTCTTTGGCAGCGCCCCATCTTCAATACAAGAGGCCCCCATGAACCTGACCCCCCGCACTTTACTCGCTCTTCTGCTCACCCTCCTATTTCAATTTGCCGTGCAAGCATCTCTGCATGCCGCAGAGAGCGAAAGCGACGAGGAAAAGAAACCGGGACCTTATGAGGGACTGAAATGGCGAAATATTGGGCCCGCCTTCATGTCAGGAAGGATTGCGGATATCGATTGGGATCCGACCGATAACTCGGTTTGGTATGTGGGCGTGGGTTCGGGAGGCGTATGGAAAACCATCAACGCCGGTGTTACCTGGACCCCCGTCTTCGATAAGCAGACTGCTTACTCCATTGGCAATGTCACCGTTGATCCTTCGAATCCTCATCGTATCTGGGTGGGTACCGGTGAGGATGTTGGAGGACGCCACGTAGGATTTGGCGACGGTATCTATCGATCCGACGATGCGGGTAAGACCTGGGTGAAAAAAGGGCTGGAGGAGTCTCAGCACATCTCAACAATTCTGGTTCACCCCAATGACTCCAACACCGTGTGGGTTGCTGTACAGGGGCCACTGTGGACCAAGGGAGGGCAACGCGGTTTTTTCATGACCACCGATGGCGGTGAGACCTGGGAAAAAACCTTGGGTGGTGGTGAATGGACCGGCGTCAGCGATATCAAAGTGGACCCAAGAAACCCGGATGTGCTTTACGCCGCCACTTGGCAACACCATCGAACAGTTGCGGCTTATATGGGCGGTGGACCCGAGAGTGGTATTCACAAGTCCACCGACGGCGGCCGAACCTGGACCGAATTGAAAACCGGGCTCCCCGAGGGCAACAAGGGTAAGATTGGTCTGGCGATCTCAGCGCAAAACCCGGACGTTCTGTACGCGGCAATAGAACTCAACCGCCGGGAGGGCGGAGTCTGGCGTTCAGACAACCGGGGCGGTAGCTGGGTCAAAGGCGCTGACGCCGTGGGTGGCGGCACCGGCCCTCACTACTATCAAGAAATTTTTGCGAGCCCCCACCAATTTGATCGGCTCTATCTTGTGGGCCCCACGGTCCAGAAATCAGAGGACGGTGGCAAAACCTTTAGCCCAATGGAGCATCCAAACCAGCACGGGGACATGCATGCAATCGTCTTCCACCCTACCGACCCCAACTACATCATGATGGGGACAGACGGTGGCGTCTACGAAAGTTTCGATCTGGGCGCGACCTGGCGCTACATGGAAAATTTACCAGTGACCCAGTACTACAAACTGGCGCTGGATGATGCCGAGCCCTTCTACAATATCTACGGGGGTACACAAGACAACAATACCCAAGGCGGCCCATCACGCACCGACAATGTCCACGGTATTCGCACCGCCGACTGGCAGGTGGTGCTGGGAGGAGACGGCCACCAACCCGCGACCGAACCCGGTAATCCCGATATTCTCTACGCCCAGTGGCAGCGCGGTAACCTCACTCGAGTCGATCTAAAAACCGGGGAATCGGTTTACATCAAACCCCAGCCGGCGGCTGGTGATCCTCCCGAGCGCTACAACTGGGACTCACCCATCCTGGTCAGCCCACACAACCCAACAACGCTATTTTTTGGGTCCCAACGAGTCTGGCGGTCAGAGGATCGCGGGGATTCCTGGACGGCGATTTCGCCCGACCTGACCCGCAATGAAGATCGCATGTTGATGCCGCTCATGGATCAGACCTGGGGCTGGGATGCGCCCTGGGATATGTATGCCATGTCGGACTACAACACCATCACCTCGTTGGCGGAGAGCCCAATTGCAGAGGGGCTTCTGTATGCGGGCACCGATGATGGATTGATTCAGATCTCCCAAGACGGTGGTAACCGGTGGCGACAAATAGAAGTGGGCAGCCTCCCCGGCGTGCCAAAGACGGCTTTTGTTAACGACATTCGCGCCGATCTCCACGATGCAGACACGGTCTATGTCGCTTTGGACAACCATAAATATGGAGACTTTAAGCCTTATCTTTTGGTGAGTCGAAACCGGGGTAAAAGCTGGAAAAGTATTACCGAAGGAATCCCCGAACGGCATCTTGTCTGGCGTGTGGTACAGGACCACGAAAAGCCGGGACTGCTCTTTGCCGGTACCGAGTTCGGGGTATTTTTGACATTGAACGGCGGCGAATCCTGGGCCAAGTTCAGCGCCGGGATGCCGACGATTTCGATTCGCGATATACAGATACAGCGGCGGGAGAACGACTTAGTCGCCGCAAGTTTCGGGCGTGGTTTCTTTGTACTCGATGACTACTCGGCTCTGCGGGAACTCGCAGACGATACCCTGGAACAGGAGGCCGTTCTATTTCCAACTCGAGATGCGGACTGGTATTTCGAGCGCGGTGTGCTGGGGGCGACTCGGCGAGGATCCCAAGGCGACCAACTGTACGTAGCAGACAATCCACCCTTTGGCGCGGTGCTCACCTATCACTTGTCTGAGGGCTTTCCAACGGCGGAAAAGCAACGCCAGGAAGCAGAAAAAATCGCGATTAAGGAAAATAAAGAAATTAGCTTTCCCGGCTGGGAGACGGTAGAAGCGGAGCGTCGGGAGACGCCACCAGCGCTGATGTTGGTAATCAAAGACAGCGCGGGTGCCGTTATTCGTCGACTCGACGCCCCAACCAAAAAAGGCTTCCACCGGGTGGCCTGGGATTTACGTCACCCCTACTCCGGCGCCATTGAAACCCCGCCCAACTGGCAAGGATTGCCTCCGAGTGGGCTCATGGCGATTCCCGGTGAGTACAGTGCCGAATTGGTGTTAACAAAAGACGGTGCCAGCCGCGTACTCTCGGACCCTGTGTCCTTCACCGTCAAGCGCCTTTATCAGCCCTCATTGGAAGGTGCTCCTCTCGAGGACGTAAATGCCTTTTGGCAGGAGCTGGCACAGGTCTCCGGACAAATCAGCGCCGCAAGCTACGCACTGGAGGACGCGGCTGAAGACATCGAGACCCTCGGCAAAATGCTCGGCGCATCGGCTACCGCACCGGGTTCTTTGGAAACAGCGCTGCATGACTTGCGTCAGGAAGTTCACGCTCTTGAGGAAGCCTTGTCGGGCAATGAATCGAAAGGCTCTATCGGTGCCTACGACGAACACCGGGTTACCAGCTGGCTGTGGCACGCCTACGGAGGAGTGTCAGAATCAACCTATGGACCCACGCCGGCTCATCGTCAGAGCCTCGACAATGCCAAGACAGAGTTTGAACCCATTCGCGTGCGACTCAATGCCATCCTCAGCGAGGAGCTCCCCGCCTTGAGAGAGTCACTTATCGAGCTTGGCGCTCCTTGGGGTCGCGGGCAACGCATCCCGGCTTCATGAGCCTACTGGTTGGCTCCACGAGCCAGCCAGAGCCCACGATTCACCCGCCAGGGTTGCGCGTAAGCCGCGATACCAGTCCCGTCATGGTCCCATCCCCTGCAATGGTTCATCTCATGCTCAAATACCTGTGCGGGAGCGGACGCCAGCTGGTGAATAACGCAATGGGCCTCTCCCCATGAGGCGGTCCTGATAGCGCAGGCGTCGATCTCGGGAAGCACGCAAGCGGCCCAAAGGGAATCGATGCCTTCATGAATAACAACGGACACCTCAGCCCTTAGCAAGTCTGGACAGGGCGAACTATCAGCGTCGGCACAGACCTGATCGCTCTCGTCCTGATAAAAAAAGAACAGGTAAACCAACAGTAAACACGGGCAGAAAAGCATGACCAATATCACTTTCATCATGTTTTTCGACTC
>Ga0181574_10001836_pt1 | contig 19643 bp, 12 predicted proteins | sample 101ome_24_FD_145600 | JGI IMG/M metagenome (GOLD analysis project Ga0181574, IMG submission 145600) | Coastal salt marsh microbial communities from the Groves Creek Marsh, Skidaway Island, Georgia - 101410AT metaG (spades assembly) | ecosystem: Environmental > Aquatic > Marine > Intertidal zone... | reverse complement strand
CGCGTTGTACAGAAAACTGAGATTAGATAAGCTGCGAAAACCAGAGAGCGTTCGCTTTCCTACCACCCAGATTCGCGGTATTTGGTTTCTAGCTCCTAAGTGAAGTGAGGGATTCGAGATGGTGAAAGCTTTGGTGAGCAACCTGTTTATCTTGAATTGGATCAGTAGGTGCACTCGTTCACACCATTTCTTTTACCTTGCGTCTATTATCTCCTCGATTTTTGCGCTCCTAATACATGGTGCAATTCCATTTCTTACCATGCCCACCCTCCAACAGGCCTTGGGGAAAATGGGCTTCGCCGAGTCACTAAGCACTGGATCTGTTGTCGCGCTGCATGCTACTCACTTTGGCTTTCCAGAACCTGTTGCGCTTTCCTTCGGACTGTCTGCAACATTGCCAGCGACTCTGTTATTGAGGACTGGGCTAAATTCGGGCGACGCCTATACCATCATAGTGGCATTTTGGGTCCTGATCGGAATGAGGTCCGCGTACGCAATCTGTCGTCATTATAAATGCGAACGGCGTAGTTCATTGTTACTGTCCCTAATTTGGATTACTTCACCAATCATTTATAAGCACGCCGGATACAGCATGCTTTCTCTCGGCATGGCTCTATTACCTTTCTACTTTCTTTGTGCGATTAATCTTGCGCTTAAGTTTGATCATGAAAATCGCGCTTATAGATTTTCTGTATTCTTCTACGGATTAGGAACACTTATTTCCGTATTCATGGACGGTTACACCTTTGTAATGTTTTCTGTCGGGGCCACAATTTACTTTCTTCGCGTATTACAGCACTCTGAAAAACGCTTTTTGTTCATGAAAAGAGTTTTGCCTGTTCATATTTTGAGTTTTTTTGTTTCGTACCTTCTTTTTCGCTCTTACATTGGGCAATCTGATTTTGTGCGTTCTCCGATATCTTTCTTTCGAGGTTGGGGAGTCGATGTATCATTTTTATATCAGCCAACAAAAGGTGTTCTCTGGTTCCCGGATTTTGTTGGATACAGTGTGGCAAGATCCTCGAATGAATTCTTCGGTGATGCCTCGGTATGGCTTACAACCTTCGCGCTTCCGACCATCACTTTAGGGGGGTATGCTTGGTTAAAAGCACGAAGATTAAAATTTGAATCGACGGGCTTTATGATCATTGCCCTATTCAGTTTGTATATGGCCCTCGGCCCATCTTTCAAATTTAACTCTACGAAGTCGGTAGGTTTGAATCAAGAGGCTGGTATGCCCGCAGAGGCCGCTCTTTTTCCAACAGGAAGCGCCTATATTTCTGAGAACCTACCCGGTTTTAATCAGATGCGTTCGTCCTACAGATGGTTGGCATTAGCCATCCTTGCCCTTTGGCTACTCATCGTCATTTGGTCTGAGACCGAGTATAGAAAACGTCGCGTTACAGTCCTTCTCTGCATTCTGCTTTTACTGCAGGTACCAAATTTCGGGCGGCATTGGAAGGAAAAGCGAGACAACATGCGGATGTTCGATAGGTTGGAGAACGAGCTGATCCCGGCTTTCAACGGGGTGGTTAAACCTGAAGAATTAGTTCTCTTTGCTCCTTGGCGGAATGACTTGCTTGCGAATTACTTGGCACCTAGATTGGCCATAAAAACATTCAATGTGGGTGGAGACAAACAACTTGCAAAAGCAAACCGGAGCTGGCCAAGTGACGTCTTGGCATTAGCTGGGGAACTAGAGCCGTCTGATGCCCCAACCTTTTCCCGCATACTTCAGGCTACAGGTGCAGACGTAATCGTTGTTCCTTTTTTCGATTTGCTGTGGTCAGGCGCTGTGTGGCCCTGCTTTGGTAAGGGGACCTCCAGCTTTCCATGTCCCTCTGCTCGCCGAGATCAATTGAGTCGAGTAATTGAGGCTTTGGAGTTGCAGTCTGAGCTGATAATTCATGAAACTGAATTGTTCATGTCCGTTAGGCTTCTGGAGTCGCAGGCAAAAAGTTCGGAAATTCATCCTGAATTTGATGGGACTCTCTCGCTTCTCAATTTCCCCATTGAGAACCGAATGTCTGTAGCAAACCTATCGCGAATACTTTCGGATGGTTGGCACGCTCCTGAATGCCACCATGTTTGGAGTGACATGCTTTCGAAATTGCATATTGAGATACCCGATGCATGCCAGGTAGATGAATGCCTACTGGATTTGGATTTTGGAGTGTTTGGAGCATCCCCAGATCGGCAAGTGAACGTACTCATTTCGTACCCCGCTCAAAATGGCAGGGCAGTTACAAAAATTGTTTCCCAATCTGATGATCTCGTGCAGGTTGGACTCCCCCTACCAAAATACCAACGGTATGCAAAGATTCAGATCGTTGTTGACGGTGCGGTTTCTCCGCTCGTCCTTACCGGTTCTCCCGATCCTCGCGTTCTTGGCGTATCCCTACAAAAACTGAACATCAGACGTGCACTCCCCTCAGAGTAAGCCTCCAGTTTGTTTGGCGGTTATGCCTCGATTCTCTGCAAGGATTGCCAGCGCATCTGATCTCAGTTGCGTTTCTAAAGACCTAGGGCAAACCGCTTTGACAGAAAATGCATTGGCACCAAATCAACCGGGTTTAATGAGATATGGTGACCCCGTTAACTGGAGAGAGTTAGACAGTGTGTGTGGATGTTGGGCCCAGTAGGGTGGGATATAGGCTCGAGCGCATTCGAAGCTTGGCCTAGCCCCACCGGGGCGGCCCGGATGACTGCTCGCCGTTGACTGCACCCTCACTGGCTATAGACTGTGAGAAAGCCCCACCGGCATTGGCGCTTCACGAAATCTGTGTCTGAATACTGGTGGGAAGCAGTAACGCTAAAGACTGCGAGGTAGCCCATTGGCTTCATTCAAAAAGATCGTTGCTGGGCTCTTATTTTTTTGCCTGGCTGCTTGCAGCGCTGAATCCAACAGGCTCCCCGTACTGCCTGCTGAGGCCGGAATTTCCACAGCAGCAGAACTTTCATGGTGGAGCCGAGCCACTATGGACACCCTGTGCCGCCTTACGGTGTGGCGTGGTACTTCTTCAGGGTTTATCGCAATGTTTTCCCACAATGGCGTACCTATCCACAGCATGGTCTGCGGTTACGAGGATATCGCCAGTGGGCGGCCAATGACACTGGATACTGAAATGCGCATCGCTTCAATGGCCAAGCCGATTACCGCCGTCGCGGCCATGAGCCTTGTCGAAGAGGGGCGCTTAGGACTGGATGATCGGGTAAGTGGCTACCTGCCGGCCTTCAGCACTTCCCTGCTGGCGACCGACAATGAGAGAGACGCCTCGGGGGAATTTCCGACCCGCCCCGCGAGTAATCCTATGCTGGTGCGTCATTTGCTGATGTTCGCCTCAGGTGTGGGCCCGGGTCGGGAAAAAGATTCGGCACTGGTGGACTACTGGAACGCCAGTGGCATCTACCGCCAACCTAGTGGTGACTTGACCTCACGTGTCACTGCCCTGAGTAGCTTGCCCTTACTGGAAGAGCCTGGGACAAATGTCGATCCGGTCTTTTCCGGGTCCAAGTACACAATGCCAGGCAAATCAAACATTTTCGTTCCTTCGTCGGATGTGTTGTTCAAAAGAGTGACTTGTTGCCTAAAGATGCCAGCTCACGGTAAAGCACTGACTGGAAGGGTCACAGGTGCGAATACACGTCTATCGTTTTAGAAACGGTTTTTGCCCAGGAATACTGGCTGGCGTTTTTCAATCCTTTTTCCTTCAGGTCACGGCGCAGGCTGTCATCATTCATTATCCGCAGGAGTGCATCGCCAATCGAACTTATGTCAAACGGGTCAACGAGCAGTGCTGCGCCACCTGCCACCTCCGGCATGCAGGATACGTCCGATGTCACCACGGGCACACCCATCGCCTGGGCCTCGATTATCGGCAGCCCAAAACCCTCATAAATCGACGGGAACACCACCGCACCGGCCGTGGCGTACAAGTGCATCAACCCGGTTTCACTTGTGTAACCCAGGTAACGTACCTGTCCGGATTGGGCCAATGTAGCTATGCGAGCGAGGACATCCTCCGACTGCCACCCCGAACTTCCCGTCAGCACCAGGGGGTATTGCTTTTTAAAGTCAGGCGCGAGGGATTCATACGCATCCAGAAGTCGATTGATGTTCTTGCGCGGCTCGATCGAAGACACGAAAAGAAAAAACTGCCGATTACCGAGTCTGTGCTTATGCAAAAACCTCTCGATCGATTCGTATTCCGGCCGGAAATCGTGAAATGACGACGCCAGTGGAACCGCCGAGACGTCGTCCGCGGATCTCGAAAAATACTCGATCACCTCCTGCCGGACTGCCTCGGTTGGAGTAATGATGTGATCAGCATTTCGTGCGGCTTTGGCGGTCTCCGGCCGCAGCAACGGTACCCTGGCCTTTGGATGAAATTCCGGGTGTCTGAATACTGACAAGTCAAGAAATGTCGCGACTTTTTTGCCCGCGAATGGCGGCAACAAGAAATTCGGCGAATGATAAATATGACTTTTTGAAAATGGCTTGAGCCTTTGGGCGTAAATCGGCGGTGTGACGTACGAGTAAGTTTTTGTCGCCAGCTTGTTGTTCGCGAGCGACTTCCTCAGTAACCCGAAACCCCGTGCTATTCTGTCTGGCTCAGCTGCCCCGGCGTCATTGTAGTGCTCAAAACGTGCGAATTCGGCCTTGTTCTGCCAACGGCCCATATTGAAGTACCGGACATCGCCGACTCTGGGATCTGCATCGAGGTGTTTGATCAACTCATGTGTGTACCTGCCTATCCCGGTGAGAGGCCAGAACATGGGATCGGTCGCCAATATGATGTTCATCTGAGATTGAATTTTTCTTGCCGTCACAAAGCCGGAGTTTAACAGCTTGCCCATGACCAGCTGTGAAAAAATCCTCCTGCCAGAGCTATTGGATTGCACACTGATAACTGATTTTGACTTTCTCCCCATTAAGTAGCCACTTCTTGTGAAAGAGAAACTATGTTATGCCGCATGTTCAAATGGCCGAGCTGGTAGAGATGTTGAAAAAATATTATGTTTTTAAGTGATGGACTAAGAAAATATCTATATCCGAGCTCTCATTTTCAGTCTTGGATGTCACCCCGATTTGGAGTGAGGCCTTGCTCTTGAAACGTCTCGTGGTGAGGTTCAGCGTTCCGCACCAAATTGACCCCGCGCAAATGGGTGCGTGGCTTCGCGTTGTAATCGATGAGCCCGAATCAGGCGCACCACCCAAGATTGAAGCTGTAGCTCTTGGTGACGGACAGTTATGGCTAGAACTCGTGTTGCAATTTTCGGTAATTCTTTTGCAGGTTTTAGGTGCTCCAGTGTTCGAAGCCGTAAAGGTGCTTTCCTGTGATAAAGAAGGGTTTGTAGATAGTAGGCGAGAAGAGAATAAATGGAAGGCCATATGCGTAAGTCCCGATTCCAGGCTTGTGCCGCCTAGAACATTTGAAGGTGTCCTACAAACTGCGTTTAAACTTGCGCATCGGTGCGCGGCCGCTGATCCCTATTCCAGTACAGAACGTGAGTTGATTTTAAGATTTATTGATACGGATTTCAGGCATACTTTTGAAAATTCGGTGTCCCGAGGTAAATCGACCATCGAGTTGGTACGAGTCGCCCACCGGCTGAACATCCCTTATTATCCACTCCCAGGTGCAGTTTTTCAGGTAGGTATGGGTAGCGCCGGATGTAGAATCGATCGGAGTACAACCGAACGAGACAGCGCGCTAGGTCGACGTTGGGCAAATAGCAAAATGCTGACGGCGCAGCTATTAAGGCAAGCCGGGTTGCCAGCGCCTCACCACGTTGCAATAACGTCAATAGAGCAGGCCAAGAAAGCAGCTGGATACATAGGATTTCCCTTGGTGGTAAAGCCCTCAGACCTCGAGCGTGGTGTGGGCGTGACCGTTGATGTGCAGGAGGCCCGTCTCGAGGCGGCTGTTAACAAAGCTGTTAGACATTCGCCAACCAAAATAGCTTTGATCGAACAGCAGGTATCGGGAGTTTGCCATCGGATGTTTGTTTTGGATGATAAGCTGCTTTATGCCGTTCAACGGCTGCCTATTGGTGTTTATGCCGATGGTCGATCAACAATCACGCAGCTGGTAAACGACGAGTGTCAAGCGCAGTATAGAAAACCACCGTGGAAAAGATCGGGCGTATGTCCGCTAGATGATTTGGCACTTCATACATTGAGCAAGCAGGGCTGGACAGCTAACTCGATACCCGAGTCGGGACGGTTTGTTCCACTGCGACGTATCGAGAATACGGCGTGGGGCGGCGTGGATATTGACGTTACTGAAACGATTCATCCCGACAACGCGGAAGTAGCTATTGATGCTGCTAAACTCCTTGGGTTGCAAGTTGCGGGAGTTGACATTATCAGTCCAGATATCACGCAACCTTGGCATAGTAATGGTGCGATCATTAGTGAGGTAAATTACGCCCCATTGCTCGGGGGTGGTGAGATTTCGCGCTCATATATTCCGAGTTTCTTGAACACCCTTATAAAAGACGGTGGGCGCATCCCCATACATGTGCATTTAGGTGGCGACACAGCTTTGAGCGCGGCGCGAGGAGACTGGAAGCAAATGGTCAATTCCGGTCTGAAGGCAGCGATGGTAACTCCTCAGCAGACCTTGTTGTCAGATGGCCGAACGAAGATCATGCCTTCAGCGAACATGTACGCACGTTGCCGTTCACTCATATTGTCCCCTAATGTCGATGCTTTGGTTTTGGTGCTACAGGATGATGAGTTCTTGTACAGTGGTTTGCCATTTGATTCCGTCACGATAGTTCAGGACAGCGGAGGAGAGCTTTTATCGCATCGAGATAAATGTCTGTTGGATAATCAACAAGCGAGTAGGTTAAGACGACTGGTTAAATCATGGGAGCGCGTTGCTGATGCCGGAGTCAGGGAAGTTTAGGTAAATGTCAATTAGAGAGCGATCAGTCTCTTCTTGAGGGTGGTGGGTGTTCCGTAGCAATGTTATTGATGCTAAACGGGTTGGGTCTCAAGTTTGTGTTAATTCGGCCCAGCATGGCGAAACGGAAGGTATTTCTTGGAGTCAAAACGACCGTTATCTTCTCAGGTGTTTAAATCGGCATTCTTTCAAAGCAACCGATGATTGGCGCCAAGCCATCGATGTAGGGTGAGATGGGGTTTCGAGAAACATCGTTTCGAGCCAATGAACGCCCAAGCGCTCTGCGTGAGGGCTGGAATAGTCCCACCGGTTCGACACGAACGCAGTGAAGTGGTGGGCCCAGCAGGGCTTGAACCTACGACCAATCGATTATGAGGATCTCGGAGAGATTGTCAGAGTACGACTAAGCGGAAGATTGGTAAAGGTTTTCTCGATTCAATCTCTGACAGCATCCGTTAACCGAGCCTATACCGAACCCTTACTCAGCCTCAGAAGATATCTCGCCGAGTAAGTTGAAGATTCATAAGCGCTTTTCCCTGCCGATGACCGAAGTTCCACCGATGTGCCGATTGGTTGCGGGTTGGTGAGATAGGCCAATTAACAATAATTCATAAACGAATTATCAATTAATTGGTCCTCTGTCGCCTCTCAGTACACCCCTGTCCTACAGGTATATCAAGGTCTTTGCTGGGGCCCCTCTGGGACTCCTATCTGTGACTACGGGGGAACTCCTCCATTACCTGTGTCTATTTGTTCGAGCCAGCGTAAACCGGCGAGTGCAGGTTTGCGGCTCAGTCGAAAACAAGTTTCTCCTGCTCGTTAAGAGGCCCCTGCGGTTTATAAAACGGCGAGTCCTTTACTATTCCAATATTTGGGCAGTTTGGACCGATCTTCTCTGATGTAAGGTGAACTAGCCGAAGTGGAATGCCCGCTGCATCAAAAACCTGCAGAATTTTGAAGACTGAGTCCTGGGAAAATAGCGGGGAATCCATTTCTGACACGTCGTCCTCCCACATCACCGCTTCAGTGTAAAAGTTGGTAAGCTCGTTATACTTGCTGAAGGCGTCATAGCTGTCCCTTGCGGCGTGAACGACGGGTATAAGTAACAAAAATGGTGGGCTTTTATATAGCGAGTCATAGCTAATAGGCGCTACTTTCCGGGAGCCTGAACACTCAGTTTTTCAAGATCGTCTATACTGCCATTGAACAGATCGAGATCAACAGCGCCATCAATGCCATCCACCTTGCCGTTCGCTGTGTGCTGCCAGAATGTCCAGCCGTCACGCGGCCAGCCAATGGCCATGTTAGGACGGTCTACTCCGTACTCTGCTATCCAGAGCGGATATTCGCCAAATGAGATGCCTGACGGGTTCTGTGCGATGTTGTTATTCCAAAACACATGGCTACTGTAGATGATGGGTTTTAAGTCATAGTGCTGCTCAAGCTTCGTAAGTGCACGCTTGAGCTTAAGCGCAAGATCAGCTTTATCTTCCGCGCTTTTGGCTTTGGTTTCGATATCTATAACTGGCGGCAAATCTCCCGGTTCAAGAGCGACCTTTGAGATGAAGTTGTCAACTTCCGCCAGCGCGGGGTCGTCAGGGTAAAAGAATAGATAGGCACCTCTTTTAATGCCTACCGAATTAGCGCCGCGCCAGTTGGCTGTAAAGTTTTTGTCATCCCATGTAACCCCACCGGAGGCTTTGATGAATACAAACTTTATGCCTGCGTTTTTAACAGCCGGCCAATTCACGTTGTGTTGGAAATGGCTCACATCAATACCCGGAATAGTAGCTTCAACTACTTTTTTTTCTGCAGTTGATGTTTCAGAACTAGTCTCTACTTCACGCGCGGTATCTATAACCTTTGCCGGATCCTCACTTTCGTCATTTGCACAGCCAAGCAAGAGCGCAGCAATTAGGGTAAGTCGAATGAGATTCATATTCTATGTATCCTTTCATTTGAAGCTCGGAATTTAAATGAGGCGACCGAGAAAAAGCCACTGCTATCATCTAATTCCCCTAAGAGCATGCGACCTTAAACAGTCGGAGCTAAAAAATTGGAAAGGATTTCGCGATAAACTCTTCGAGCCCGTGATACCTATCGAAATTCCCCAACTTGGTCTCCGAAACGCCACGATAGTATCAACTTTGCCCTACCATAAAAGCCCGGCGTTGCATTGTCTGGCTACCTCTTTCGAGCTTCCCACGATGGATTTATGAAATGGTGTGCGTGCTAGAACCTAAACCGACCACAAATAGGTTATCGGAATCCCAGGGCATCATCGATTGGCTACCCAGTAAAAAACCCTCCCGCCGAAGTTCCTAGGAATCGGGGCAGGCCACTGGCGGGGCCTGCCCTTCTGGATATTTCGGTCAAGCCTCTGGATAAATCTCTAGCGTGACCTTGTTGATGGTGCCATTGAACGGGCTGAAGCGCTGATCATTCAGCTGGCGCTGGATGACGGGCGAGCCACGATCCATTCCGACATCGGTGCCTTCATCGATAGAGAACCGTGACGGTGTGGTCTTTTCCAACCGCCCGGAGCTAACCACCTCTCCGTTAACTGACAAGGCGGTGGTGGCGCCTTTACCGATACCACCCCCGTCATAGTCAATCTTGAAGCGCAGTTCCGACGTTCCTGCCGAGAGCGGTTCACTGCTTCTGAATGTCGCCAGCTCACCCAGATTATTGTAGGTATAGGTGGGGTAGCCGTCTTCTACATAGAGCGACCAGCCACCAAAACGGCTGCCCTGGGCAATGATGACGCCATCGGCCGCCGTACCCTGATCTACGGTTACGCTGGCCTGCACAGAGCTGGAGACGTTCTTGATACTGAGAATGGAATCTTCCACCAGATCGAGAGCGCCGGGATACAGATCCAGCGTGGTGCGATTACCCATCATAGTAGGACGACCGGCGACAGAAGGCAGCAAACGTTCCAGCAGCCGATCATCCAGCGGCAATACCTGGTTGGCAATGGCCTCCTCCATAAAGGTGGCCCTCATGGCCTCCAGCCGCTCAGGATATTGGTCTGCCAGATTGTTTCTGAGGCTGAAGTCCTCAAGGGTGTTGTACAGCTCCCAGCCATCATCCGCCGCGACGGTGTTCATCATGGTTGTCTCCCAGGGCAGCTTAACGGTTGTCCGGGCAAGCCAGCCATCCTGATAGAGACCCCGGTTGCCAATGATCTCGAAATACTGGACGGTGTGCTGTTCATCCGCCTCACCATCGTCAAAGCTGTACACCATGCTGGTGCCCTGAATCGGGATCTGGGGCACGCCATCCACCACCGTCGGTTCGGGGATGCCCGTGGCCTCGAGGATGGTGGGTACTACGTCGATGACATGGGTGAATTGCTCGCGAACCTCACCCTTTGCCTTGATGCCGTCGGGCCAGTGAATCACTGTGCCGTTGCGTGTGCCGCCGAAGTCGCCGGCAACCTGCTTGGTGAAGGCAAAAGGGGAGTCAAAGGCAATGGCCCAACCAACGGACATATGTGCGTAAGTGGTGGGTCCACCCCATTCGTCGAGGTGGGCGAGCTGCTCTTCGGTAGTTTCCGGAACGCCGTTGAGGAAGTGACCCCAGTTCCAGTGACCGGTTTGATCTCCCTCTGGGCTGGTACCGTTATCGCCACTGATGTAAATCACCAGGGTGTTGTCCAGCGCGCCGAGGTCATCGATTGCTTTTAACAGGCGGCCTGCCTGATAGTCAGAATATTCCGAGAACGCCGCGAATACCTCTGCCTGCCGGGCATACACTTTTCTTTGATCGTTCGTCAGCTCGTCCCAATCGGGTACGCTGGCCGGCTTCTGGGCGAGCTCTGTACCCTCGGGGACAACTCCCCGGGCGATCTGGTCTTTGAGGGTTTGCGCCCGAATGGCATCCCAGCCCTGGTCAAATTTGCCCTTGTATTTTTCTATCCACTCGGGTTCGACCTGGTGGGGCGCGTGTGAGCCGGCTGATGAATAGTAGATGAAGAAAGGCTTGTCCGGGCGCATGCCCTGCTGCTGACGAACCCAGCCGATAGCCTGGTCAGTCATATCCTCCAGTAGGTGATAGCCGGGCTTGTCGGGGAAATCAACGATGGTCACGCCGTCGTGTAAAGACGGCTCATACATGTTCTCCTCGGCACCAAGAAATCCATAGAACTTTTCGAACCCCTGTCGTGTGGGCCAGCGGGTCTGTGGGCCGGCTGCCGTGGTTTCCCGACCGGGCGTTTCGTGCCACTTGCCGAAGGCACCCGTGTTGTAGCCGTTCTGACGAAGTACTTCCGCGATGGGTGCAGCTGTGTCTGGTATGACGGTGGTGTTGCCTGCGTAGCCTGTCGCGATCTCGGGAATTGAACCCATGTTGACCCGGTGATGGTTGCGCCCGGATTTTAGTGCCCCGCGGGTTGGTGCGCACAGTGCAATCGTGTGAAACCGGTTATAGCTCAGGCCGTTGTCGGCCAGCTGCTGCAGGGTAGGCATATTCACCGGGCCACCGAAGGGAGATGGGGCTCCGAAGCCAATGTCGTCCAGCAGAATAATAACCACGTTGGGTGCGCTCTCGGGTGCCTTTACTTCCCATGGTGTCGGTAGCGGCACATCCGCGGGCAGCACCGACGTCACCGGTTCAGGGGTGGGCTGTGGGATAGGCAACCGGGTGCGGTCAATATCGGCGGCCAGCAGCGGTGGGCTGCAGACAGCTATCAGGATTATGGCTTTAGCCACAGAAAACACGGGTGGCAATCTACTTTTCATGGGGACATCTCCTACCAGCGACAGAGTGGCTGTGAGCAATCAATTCAGACAATATTAAACATTTGTTTGATAATACTCGGAGTGGACCGTCTGCCAACGGTTTGAAGGCATCATTTGAGGTCAGCCTGAGCTAGGAATGCCTGAACTCGCCTTGCCTCGTGAGGTTGAGCCATGATTGGGAGCAGCTGTGTGGGTATTGAGCCCCGTTTACATAGAGCCGGGCTCATGACAAAGAGGACTGGTGGGCCCAGTAGGGGAAGCGTGGATACTCCCGAGCGCATTCGGAGCTTGGCCAAGTCCCAAGGGGCCGGCCCGAATGCCTGTTCGCCGTTGACTGCACCTTTACCGGCTATAGACTGCAAGAAGACCTTACTGGTATTGGCGCTTCACGAAATCCGTGTCTGAAATACTGGTAGGCACAGCAACGCTGAAGAATGCGAGGCAGCCCTTTGGCTTCATTTAAAAAAATCGTTGTCGGTCTCCTTTTTTTGTGCCTAGCTGCTTGCAACGCTGAATCCGACAGGCTTCCCGTGGCGCCTGCTGTCGACGGCCTTTCCACAGAAGGAGAACTTTCATGGTGGAGCCGTGCCGCCATGGACGCTCTATGTCGCTTTACGGTTTGGCGGGGTGCTTCGTCGGGATATATCGCGATGTTTTCTCACAATGGCGTGCCTATCCACAGCATGGTCTGCGGTTACCAGGATATTGCCAGCGAGCGGCGCATGACGCTGGACACCCAAATGCGCATCGCCTCAATGACCAAGCCGATTACCGCCGTAGCAGCCATGAGCCTTGTTGAGGAGGGGCGTTTGGGGCTAGACGACCCGGTAGGTAGCTACCTGCCGGCCTTCAACAACTCTCTGCTAGCGACCGACCATGAGCGAGACGCGTCGGGTAAATTTCCCACCCGCCCGGTCAGTAATCCTATGCTGGTACGTCATCTGCTGATGTTCGCCTCGGGTGTGGGCCCGGGCCGGGAGCAAGGTTCGGCACTGGTGGACTATTGGGACGCCAATGGCATCTACCAACAATCCGGTGGCGACCTAGTGGCACGGGTGACTGCTTTGGGTCGCCTGCCGTTACTGGAAGAGCCCGGCACCAGTTGGCGCTATGGTTTTTCCGCGGACGTACTGGGTGCGGTATTGGAGAAGGCAACTGGGCAACCACTGGCGGACATTTTTGAGGAGCGTATTTTCATTCCGCTTGGTATGGACAACACCCGATTCCTCCCGCCGCCTGACCAACGCTCTGACATGGCGACTGTTTATATCGCTAACGAAAGCGGAGAGCTGGCGCCTTCGCCCCTGCGCTTCGACAACAATAACTGGGCGCCGGGGGGCAGTGGCCTAGTGTCGACGTTGTCAGATTATATGCGCTTTGCATTAATGCTGTGGAGCGGGGGGGAGTACCGGGGTGCCCGAGTGCTGCAACAGGAAACGGTAGACAATATGTTTCAGCTGCACGTGGCAGAGGGCGTGCTCCTGCGCGAGGGTATTGAGGGTCTCGGTTGGGGCCTGGGCCTATCGGTAGTTGCCGACGCAGAGGCCTCGGTGATGCCTGACAACGACGGCGATGCCTGGTGGTCGGGCTTTTACGGTACAACCTTCTTCGTTAGCCCGGACACGGGCCTGACCGGGGTCATCATGTCACAGCTTGAACCCAACGAGCACGCGCCCCGGCCGGTTGAGGTCTTCCTGATTCAGGGGCTGGCCCACGCTGGCTTGCGTCATTAACCGTTTTTTAGCGCGTGGGCTTTCTGGCTCCGCATTAGTCGACGATCAAATTTTGTCTTGCAACCAAAAAGTCGAAGGACAATTCGAACAGGCCTTTGCCATTTACAGTGGCATTCCAAGCGCCATGGCCTTTCCCTTCCAGAGGAGCCAGTTCGCTGTGAACCCCCAGAGGATCATAAATTGCCTGCACTTCAGTGGCCTCTGAAAAAAGGGTGGCGGGATTCGCATCATCGGTGCCATGGGCCATAAATACCTCAGGGTCACCGCTATCGAATCGATTCAACCCGTATATGGCTTCAAACAACTCTAGCTTAATCCTTGCACCCCAGAACCACACGACGCTCTGTACTGAATAGCTCTCGTCGAGGTTGGTGCTAGCCAGTGTCGGGTCATCGCTAAGGAGTATTTCGTCGCGGAAATCCTCGAGCTCTGAAGCACCCAGGGCGATAGTCGTAATGGCTCCTGCCGACGCCCCACCGACTGAAATAAAATCGGTATTGATCTTGTAGGTCGCAGCGTTAGCGACCAGCCAGCGCAGGGCTGCTTTAGCATCCCGCTGAGCAGCATACATGGCGATGCTCTGCTGTACTTGCTCCGGCGTCTCGGCCCCAGCCAGACCAAATTCAATCCATTCATGAGGTGCAATGCCGGTATAAAACGCGAGAACTTCCTCAGATGACAGTCCGTCTATTATCCCTAGGTCACTTGCGGTCCTGTAATCGACGGATACGTACACCCACCCTCTGGAGGCGAAGTAGTCAGCCATTTCGACAATTTCGGGTTTGGTCTTGGTACCACCCTTGAAGCCGCCCCCGTGAATGAACATGAATACAGGTCGATTTTCTGCATCGTTGTCGGGCTGGTAGACATCCAGAAATTGGGGTTGCTCTACTGCAGAGGTGCTGGAGCTGTTCCGGCTCAGTCCGTTCGCATAAACAATATCGCTGTCCAATAGCACCTCATAGGAAGGCTCCGCAGTGACCACAGGTGTGCCGTTGACAGGACCCTCATCGTCCCCGGTTTCCTGGGTTCTTACTGTCTGGACGGTCTGTAGTAACGAACCGAATCGACCCATTGGATCCGACCATACGGTTGGAGTTGCCAGTAGCATCACGGGAATCACCAGCCATCTAAACAGCGTCAGAGTGGCAGGGAAAGAGTGCGAGCATGGCGCAGGTAACGCCCTTGAAAATTGATGAGGCACAGCGTTACATCCGAATGGCATCATTAGCCATTATACGGAACACGCCGCTTTTTCCGTCTTGGCTAAGAAACTTTTCGCGGCAGCAGCGAAACTCAGTTAATCACTCTAGCCCGGGCCAGACGGTAAGTTCAGGTGCTTATTGGTGGGTGTTGGTGGCCAATACAACGAGCTGAGGCGTCAAAGTGCACTGAGCCGCAACCCGCCTGCGCCGCAAACTAAGCGATCGGATATCAACTGGGTTGTGCCGGACACAAAGTCAGGGGCACACTCTACGGTTATCGAACTCTCGGAATGGAGTCCGTGCAGGGCGCAAGTCAATAAGGCTAGTGACGTTGGTTATCGAAGGGCACAATTGTGGAACTGTCGGTAGAAAAAAATCGTTTTATAGAGGGTGCATCACAGGGCTTTTTGTACCCATCAGTAATGGCGGTTTTACATGTCCAAGCCACAAGCAACGGTAAGCTCGCCGGGAACCTCGAGCACTCGCTCATCGCTGCGATCCCTCATGCCAATGCTCATCTAAGTGAGGTCGCTGCAGATGACCATCAGGCAGAAGCGTTGCTTGCTGCCACGCTGCTAATCACCCACGATATCTTGCTCTATTTCGACTACCCCTCCGAGCGACTCCCCACTTTTCATAGCGATGATCTCGGTGAGCATCATTGCATTGCATCCGTTCAGATATCTTGCTTATCATCTAGGGCGTTTATTAATGCACTGAAGATTGCGTGGTCAGCGTTGCAAAGAGCGGCGAAAGGTGGAGCGCCTCTCGATTTGAAGCACCCGCGCCTGAAATCGCTGGTGATGCAGCTACGCGCTGACGCCCCACAGGGTTTCAATACAAAACATTTACTGATGGAAGCTCAGAATAGACAGATTCCATGGATGCGTATTTGGGCGAATACATTCCAATTGGGCTATGGCTGTTATGCTCGTCTGTTCGACAGTTCCGTGTCAGATAGCACCTCCAAAATAGGTACAGAGCTGGTACGCAATAAAATCGCGACCAACACATTTTTGATGGCCGCAGGTTTTCCGGTAATGACAAGCAAGATCGTTACCTCGGCAGAGATGGCAGTCCAAGAAGCAATAAAAATGTCACCCCCGGTTGTCATTAAGCCTGTATCTACGGAGGGGGGCGTAGGTGTTTTTGCGCTGTTGTATCAGGAAAGTGAAATCATCAGTGCCTTCGAGGAGGCACAAAAATTATCGCGTATGGTAATCATAGAACCGTTCTTTGAGGGCAAAGACTACCGCGTTCACGTGGTTAATGGCAAAGTGCATGGTATCGTCGAAAGGCAGCCCGCCTCAGTCGTCGCTGATGGCACATCTTCCATTGCGCAGCTCATCGTGAGTATTAACAATGAGCGAGCACAGGCAACTGATGACCGGCAGTATTTGCACGAAATAAAGCTCAACGCAGAAACTGAGAGGGTATGCGCGCTTCAAGGTTACCAATTAAAAGACATACCGCCTGCAAATTCAGAAATTCGTTTGAGCGCTATATGCAATGTGGCAACAGGTGGGCAGCCAATAGAGCGTGATATTTCCGTCATGCATGCAGACAACGAGGCGTTGTGTATCGACGTTGCTCAGTTGTTGCGCCTTGATATTGCAGGCGTTGATTTAATCATTTCCGACATTGGAATTAGCTGGCGCGAGTCGGGAGGCCATATCTGCGAGGTCAACCACAAGCCCCAAATGTTCACCTCTTTTTTCCCCGAGTTTCTGGAAAGTTATTTCCCGGCTAGTAATGGCAGGATTCCTATTTATTTGGTTATGGAGCGCGATGATGAAAGCCCGGTAAGCAAGATAATGGTGAAAGAACTTGAGGAGTCCTACGAAAATGTCTGTTGGCTAACAGATAGTGTTGTCAGGACTCATACATATCAGGGCGTTAATAATGTTTCGCTGATGCAGACAGCAAAGTCCGCATTGATGAACACAAAAACAGACGCCATGGTTTTGACACTGTCGCCGAGCGTGTCTATCGAAACCGGATGGTCGTTTAGCCATTGTGATCGTCTGATTCTGGTGCCACACGGTAAGCAGACCGTCCAGATGATGAAAGAAACTAAACTCTATCAGGAGATAGTGAGCACACTAAAACCCGCGAAAATTGACGTAATGACACCTCGTTACTGACTATGAGCAGGCCTATATGGTGTCTCCACACGGACAGATCGGACTCTTTTTCCCTGCTCCTTAAAGATCTAGGTCAATAATTAACTTCCGATTTCATGCCCGTTCCTACTTGTGTCCGGCGCTCAGCGCGGTGGCGAATAGAGCAAGTATGGCCTGTACGGAGTGCCCCGCCTCTCTGCCACCAAGTCCCGTTGCAACTCCACCTAGCTGCGGCTCATGAGAGGTTGTCCACTATACGTTGGGAAGCAGTCCGTTGAAGATACCGATGAAGTCCGGGTAGTTCGTTTTTTTGAGATATGTCGCAAGATTACTTTGCGGAAGCGGTAGTTTTTTTCGTTGCATCAGCTCCGTGATGAAAGGTCAAAGTAAAGAATGTTCTGAGTGGAGGTGAAGCTCTACCTTGGGGGGCTGAGATAAAACATTTCAGCGCCGAGACGCTCATAACCTGTTAGGTCATTTTGATTTTTGCCGATTGCCCATATGATTTTGCGATAGCGACTCAGTGGCATCACCAAAAAGCCCTGTAAACAGCGACACTAACGTTTCATCAATATTTTGCTCTGTCACTCCATCGACCACCGCGACTGAACAACGCTCGCATAGATGTCGTAACGGATCTGATACTGGAGTGGTGGCTGCAATCACTGTGAGATCACAACGATCGATTGGAAAGCCGTGGCGCTCGATATCAGCCACTGTAGCGGCGATCACGATCGCATCACATGCAGAATCTAACAACAGAGCCCTGATTTTCTCCGGCAAGGTAGCACTAGGATGACTGCGCGGCTGGTGATTGAGTAAAGTCGCGTCTCTCTTCACTTCACCTACACGCTTGTTGGTTACTTTAAACGCCGTCGCAATATGCTCGAAGAGGAGCGATTGCCCACCAATCAGAACGACACTCGGAATACGGCCACTCATACCATTAGGAAACGTGCTCTGAAGTATGGCTTCTGCGCGCGCATCAGATGAAAAGCCTGGAGTCGCGTTGACCTCTATTACTGCACAGCAACCTTCACGCCACGACCGGCTTATATCGGCCGTTATGAAGTCAATGCCCAGCGTATCCATCCGGAACCCACGCGCGATCGACTCCGCCATTTCCCGATTATCGGGATGGATGTCCTCCGAACAATCGGTAATCGTTCCGCCGGTAGCAATGTTAGCGATACTGCGTAGTTGGATGACCACCCCATTCACTGGTTTATCCTCAGGGGTGTATCCTTGCTTCGCAAGCACAGCGCGCATATCGGTGTCGATTGTCAGTCGAGTCGTAAATCCTGCCGCTACATCGGCATCGCTGCGACTAAGATTCTCTGCTTCGACCAAATCGACTATGGTGTGTAGACCGTCGCCAATGATCCTCGGCGGCGATCGTCTTGCAGCCCAGGCAAACTTCCCACCCACGACGGTCAGGCGATGATCATCCCCCGGCACCTCTTTCTCGACGAGCGCACCTTTGGCTGAGATCGCCAGGGCGCCTGAAACAGCATCCGTCAGTTCCTGTTCAGTTCTTATTCCGGTTCTGACACCACGCCCTTTGCCCATGTCAGGCGGTTTCACCACAACAGGAAACCCAAGTTCTCGTGCAATCCGTTTGGCAGTTGTCACATCTTTAGCCACCCCATGCCTAACACCGGGGAAACCTAGGCGAATGATCAGCTGGTTGCTCAAAAATTTGTCACGCGTTAGCGTGTGGCCGGTGAGAGAGTCGTTTTGATTGGCGGCTTCAAAAAATTGATGGCCTGCACTGCCCTGGCCGAATACCCAGATGCGGGAGCCAGGAGAAACCGAATCAACAGGGATACCTCTCTTGCGGGCCGCACGAATCAATGCACAGGCGATGACATCAGGCTGAGACATTTTTACTAACCGGTCAGCTTGTTGCAGTAAATCGGTAATAGATACCGATTCAGACGCTCCGGCCAATGCTAGCTTGAATACCTCCTGAGCGATTTGTACCCCAGCGCGCAATGCCAGCACCGAAGTCCTAGGTTCAAAACAACTCAAAATAATTTGCTCTTCGCCATTCTCCCTCTGTTGCACTGCAGCGGGGAACTGGCTCAGACCACAGGTATCCTGAAGAGCATCCGCTAGCAGCGCAGTGAGACTCATGAAGGTGATATCCCCGGGTGGACACCTAAATCGCTCACCAAATTCAGGTGGAAGCCGATCGATCAGGTAACTTTTAAGCTTGTTCGGTGAGAGCACCGCGTTGAATGGTGACGAAAATTCGGTGACTACTGAAGGGTACGGCACCTGAAGGCTAGGCCCTTCAATATACCGGAGGCTTAGGCGTTTGATATCTGGCATCGGCTACTATACTTAAGGTCACTTGACACGGATGGGCGCCAGATAATGGCAATTGGGCTAAATATTTGGACGCTCAGTATGCCCTATTAAGAAGGTCATATGAATATTGAATCACCCGCAGGTAGAGAGCATGTAAGTGGGATTTCGGGAGTAGCTCTTCGACCATAAATTAGTTTTGGATTCAAGAGCTCATGGATAGCTTACGTAGAGCGCTGGGGCGTTAGGTGGCTATAGGTCTCTGTCGATACCCGCATTTATTCTAGGGAAGTCAAATAACCCTCAATATTCCAATCTCCGAAGATCTGAAGAATCGCTTACTCCAATGAAGGAAACGCCCGGCACCGGACGAGGCTTCTGTTGTGGTGCTTGAAGAATTGATCAGGCGGCTTTACACAGTCTGTTTATTGAGGAAACACTCTACAACACTGGCCCCTGCGACCAGCGACTTAAGGGCCCATAGAGGCAATGTCTCAAGTGGCGCCCTGGGTGGGGGCATTAGGTGGGACCAGGCTGGACGAGGCTGCCGGGCCTTCGGCTATAGATGAGGAAATGAGGATGGTGGGCCCAGTAGGACTTGAACCTACGACCAATCGAT
>Ga0181574_10001822_pt1 | contig 19721 bp, 20 predicted proteins | sample 101ome_24_FD_145600 | JGI IMG/M metagenome (GOLD analysis project Ga0181574, IMG submission 145600) | Coastal salt marsh microbial communities from the Groves Creek Marsh, Skidaway Island, Georgia - 101410AT metaG (spades assembly) | ecosystem: Environmental > Aquatic > Marine > Intertidal zone... | reverse complement strand
AGGCGACGGGCAACACATGAGGAATGGGTATGAAGGTCTCCTGGCGCACCTTAGGGACCGTGTTGTTGGAGGAGGAAGTTCTCAACAAGGCCTTTTCGAGAGCAAAGAAAGCGGCCGACCGTGTTGACGACCCCGACCGGGTGTTTCGAGTTCGCAAGCAAATGACCCGCATGGTTCAAACCGCTGCAGACATCATCGCCACGGAGTTTCTGGAATTGGTATCGGCATGGCCCTCTCTTGACCAGTCGCCGCTTTTTGATGTGGCAATGATCGACGCGTGCGTGGGTTGCGATGACTATCGCAAAAATCTCGCTACCCTCCAATGGGCGGCAAGTCAAGTTCAACGCATTGCTTCCCAAAACGCCAAGAAAATCATTCGAACCGGCCGAACAGATTTGATGCATGAAGCTAGGCGCGAAGCCTACGGGCGCATCTCATCCATCATGCGCCAGGTTGGTCCTGCGCTTGTTTGGCTCAGCGAGGCACGAGAAACACTCAAACGCCTGCCAAAAATTGACCCGATCCTTCCTTGCATCGTGGTGTGTGGTGCGCCGAATGTAGGAAAATCAGCCTTCATCGCAGCGCTGAGCACCGGAAAAATGGAGGTCAATCACTATCCGTTTACCACCAAACAAATCCACGTTGGCCACTTCACACATCGTCGGCTGCAATACCAGATGGTCGATACCCCTGGTCTCTTGGACCGGCCGATGGAGCAGCGCAATCACATCGAAATGCAGGCGATTGCGGCCCTCGAGCACATCGGCTCACTCGTCCTTTTCCTTGTTGATGAAAGCGAATCGTGCGGAACCCCCTACGAGGAGCAAATGAACCTTCTTGAAGAAGTCAAGACCTTGTTGCCCGATACCGAAATGATGCTGGTGACTTCGAAGGCAGACTTGCTGGACCCACAACCTGCGATGTGGGATGATGTCGTGCAAGCTGAAACAGATTGGAGAGAAGCAGGCTCGGAAGGGGAGCCAGACCTTCCCCTGTTGTTCGATCACGCCCAACGCGTCTCCATTTCGGCGACGGAAAACGTCGGGCTTGATTCAATGAGGTTGGAAATCGTTCGTAGAGTCAAGGCTGCCAATCCAAACAATCCGATGGAGTTGCCCGAAGGTTGGTATCGCCAGGACACCTAATCACATGGATTCGAGAGGCACGATGCCGAGGCCTTCCATACCGTTCTTCATCGTTCGGCGTGCGAACTCTGAAATGGCAAAATAAAACAAGTTAACCTCGCCATTTGCGATGACGTGGCAATCTCTATAGAAACTATTGTAGGCGTTTGAAAGGTTCAACATGTATTCTGCGAAAAGGTGGGGGCGGTGTTCACGAACCACCTTTTCCAGACAATCGTTGTGGACTGCAAGTACCCGAAGCAATTGCACCAATCCGCTTGGGAGCGGTTCATCTGGGACGGTCACGGTTTCGGGTGGATGGTTCGGGAACTCTTGTTGAATCCGCTTTCGAATCGAACAGGCCCTTGTGTGGCTGTACATGATGAAAGGTGCTGAACCTGATTCAAAACTTAACGCGTCTTCCCACCGGAAGGTGAATCCTTTCTCTGGACTGACGTTGACGATGTTGAACCGAACGGCGGACGTACCGACGGCTTCGGCGATTTTTGCTACGTCGGCTGCACCGTAATCTGGGCGAAGTTTTGCTACCACCGCCGCTGCTTGGGCCTGAGCTTCCTCAAGGAGGTCATCCATGAAAACGACGTTGCCGCGCCGAGTTGACATCTTGCCCTCTGGAAGCTTGATGAATGAGTAGAACATCACTTCGGGCCTTCGTTCACCCAGTTCTTCAAGCGTCATACCAACTTGTTGTGCTTGCAGTTTGTGGTCCTCTCCGAGAACGTTGATCAACTCGTTGGATTGCTGCCACTTCCATCGGTGATAGGCGATATCTCGGGTGGCATACAGCGATGACCCGTCTCCCCGGCGGTAGAAAAACTCAGTTTTTCCTTTGAGCCCCCGAGCCCCAAGGTCAAGAAATTGTGCGCCGTTGTCTGCTACACCGTTGATATCCAGTGCACTCAGTTCTTCCATCAGGGCGCCTACGTCTCCGTTGATGACAAAGAGCGATTCCTTGGTGAATCGGTCATATTGGATGCCAAGACGGCCCAGGGTCTCGAGCATCCCGTCAAGAACGGGTTGATAGGCACCCTCAAACGAAGCGAGCACCTTCTCATCGCCGTGCTCACTTGCATGAACAAGTTGGCCGATGGCCTTCTCAATCGCCTCGGCATCTTCGCTTTCTTGTCGAAGAATTTGGGCTGCTTGGTACCAGCGAACCCGTTGATGATCCGCCTTGTCCGCCCATTGTGGGTTGGCAGGCTCTCGGTCGGCGAGCAGTGATTCAACTCGGTTTTCGTCGAGTTCATCAAGCGCCCATGCCAGCACAGCGACTTGCTTCCCCATGTCGTCGACATAATATTCTGCTGTTACTTCATTGCCCCAAAGCCGGTGAAGACGAACCAATGTGTCGCCTAAGATGGCGTTTCGGGCTCTGCCTACGTGGAATGGGCCGTTTGGGTTGGCCGATGTGTGTTCAATCAACACTTGGCGCTTCTGGGCATCTGCACCGTTTGAGAGACCGTCGTTGAGAAGATGACGTGCAAGCCAACTTGGGTTGGCTTTGATGTTGAGGTAACCGTTGACTGCGTTGACTTCTAGGATGGATTCGTGTGTGTCCATTGCCTCACAAAGTGTTTGGGCGATTTCGACAGGTGCCATCCCAAGCGCTTTGGCAAAAGGAAAGCAAGGCAGGGACAAGTCGCCCTGTTCAGATTCCCGAGCAGGATTGAGCATGCGCTCAGCCAGCGATGGGTCCACGCCCATTCCATCCAAAGCACGCTCGACCAGCGGGGTGACATGATGCTTTAGCAACTGCATGATTTCACCTCACATCAACGGGTATCGAAGAACGGCGCCCATGCCGTAGAAACCATGCAGCAATTGCGAACCTTCTTCGGTGTTATCGGAGATGTAAACAACATTGATTTGCGTCTCACTTGCAATGGTTTCGAGGTTCTCCATGAAATCGGCTGCTTTCGATCCCAATTCATGTTCGGAGCCCTTGGTCAACGATGCAGCAATCCCTTCATCTTCGCCATCATCAACCTTGATGATGTAGGCAAATTTGCAGTCATGTGGCCTCGTTTGACAATCGTGGTCGCCGCTCTCGCTGTTTTCTTTGGTGAGGCACCGCTTGACAGGTTCCCCATCAGCATGGCCAATAACTTCATGTCCAATGTGGGCCTTGTGGAGTATTTTTTCCGATATCAAGAGTTTGTCAACCGCTCCCATGTTGATGGCTCTTGAAATTCCAACAGCGCCGTATGTCGCTTTTGGATGAGCTTTGATCAGTTCAACCAAAAATTGCTCGACCTCTTTTCGCTCTTCATCCAGTTCAATTTCTCCCATCAGCGGGCCCGCATTCTGAACCAATTCTCGAATACCTGAATCGTTGGAATACCCCACGTCAAGATGGGTTTTTGCGAGTTTTTTCTGAACCTCATGGTGGAAATAATCGTTCTTGACAACGTAATCTTTCGTTGCCCCTGGTCCACCGATGATGATGGCCTTGATGTTCTCAATGTTCGGCAACCAATAATCGCTTGCATGTTCGGTGGCCCGCTTAAAGAAATTGTGCGCGGCTTCCTCGATTAATCGTTCAAAACGCTGAGCGGATTGACCGCCTTGCCGGTGTTTTCCCATAATGTTTGAAGTGAGGTGCTCTTGGATGTGGATGTTTTTTCCAATGGCGAGGCCGTAAGCCGCTTCGGAACGGTCGATGACGAAGAGCCCGTAGGCCTCGTTGTCAACAAGCATGCTTTCCAATTGCGTGATTTCAAATCGTGAGTCGCAGCGATATCGGAACGAGACGAAGGGCTGTGGGGGGTCGCTGATGACCAAACTGTATTTTTCGGTCTTGTTGTTTACCCCCGGTATTTTGACGGCACCAACGAAGATGGCAAGTCCGAATTCTCCCGGTGTTTTGTATTGAGAGAGCGCTGAGATGGCAGATTCAATGGCTGCCTGAACATTCTTTTTGGTGCTCTTGGACTTAATGTTCGCCGCCTGACCGTGCTCGTTTTGCAGCATCCCTCGTGCGTCTGAAATCTGTCGGTCAGGTGGAATAATGAGTGTCACAAGTTCTGTTCCCGATCCCTGTTTTGCTCTCAGTTCGGACAGAAGAACGCGAAGTTTGACTTTTCTAGCGCGGGCAGAATCGTCACTCACCGTTCTCCCCTCCTTGTTTTATGGGCTAACCTGCATCACTTGAATCCTCCCTTTCACCATGAGAAAGAACACGACTGTATTTGAGGAAAGGGATAGGATGAAATCATGCCTGTGATGCAGAGCAATCAATGAGCGCGATTCATGTTGTAGCACTCGGCGGGAGTTTGCTGCGTCCCGAAGAGGCCGATGCTCGTTCGGTTTGGATGGGTCGATTGCGCCAACTTGTGGTCCACCTTGAGGGAAACGAAAGGAAAATTGCCTTCGTTGTCGGAGGAGGGTTACCCGCACGAGAAGGCATCGCCCTCGTTGAGGGGAGTGTAAAAGACAGATATCGTCTCGACCACATTGGTATCGCAGCAACCAGATTGAACGCAACCGTGTTGCAGCAATTGCTCCTTGAGGTCGGGTGCGACGTTGCACCTGTGGTCCCCCACACCATCGAAGCGGCAAAAGAACTGCTTGATTCCCATCATGTCGTCTTCATGGGCGGTACGGTCCCTGGACACACCACGGACACCGTGGCGGTTCAGCTCGCCGCCGCTGTTCAAGCAAGGCACTGCATCGTTGCGACCAATGTATCCCATGTGTATGCAAGCGATCCCAGAACCAACCCTGATGCCGAGGCGTTTACGGAGATGACACTGGCTGATCTTGCGGAGATAACGGGCATTGGTGAGCCGCTTGAGCCCGGTGCATCTGCCGTGGTTGATCCTGTCGCCGTGAAGGTAGCCACCGATGCCGCCTTGGACCTCGCCGTCTTGGACGGCCGGGACATCGGCCGTTTGGACGATGCTCTTGAAGGGAAGTTGTTTGAGGGGACAATCATTCGTGCATAGGTGATCTGATGGTGGATGCAAGAAAGGTGAAAGATATGGCGGCAAAGAAAGCCAACCAATTTATCGGACAAATGTCAGGCAAAGTCCCGCCCCACAAGCACTGCAGAATTTGTCACCAACCCATTCCAGTTGCGGCAGAACCCAGAGTCTGCAAGGACGATGCCTGCATTGACAAAAATGCCCAAGATGAGAAAAATCAGCGTACCGTTCGTATCGCGATGTTTGTCTTCTTTGGTTTGTTTGCTATTCCTTACATCCTCGCCCTCGGGGCCAGAGTGATGGGATAGAATCAATCGAGACCGAATTCCCGAACCAAAAGCAGGCGAAGGAAACGTTGTGCGCTTTGCAACACCAAGCCAGTGGCCATCAGCGAGAGCCCAAGCAACCCAATCCATACGGCTGATATGCCCGAGCCGATGATGTTGTCAACTTGCATGGTGAAACCTTGAGCCGTGCGCATTCCCATTGCTGCACCTGCTGCGAGGAGGCCAAACCCTGGAATGCCAAGCACCAGCAGGGGTTTCTTTTGTGAAAGGGACAACATGGCCCAGGTCATCACGGTAAATCCGTGAGACACGGCCGTAAAATTCGACCCCTTGGGAACATCATAACGAATGACGGTAGGAATCTCAAGCACACGAAGTTGTTTCTCGTGCGCATCTTCAAGCATTTCAAGGGACAATTCCATCCCCTCTGAATCAAATCGCAGGCGATCGAGGGCCGTTCTCGAGAATGCTCTGTATCCAGACTGCGTGTCTTTGATACCCAAATCGCTCGAGAGGTTTGACGCTGCGGTAATCACCTTGATGCCGAGGCGCCGGTACGCTGGCATGTCGGTTCCACCCCCACCTTCAACGAATCTCGACCCGATGGTGAAATCAGCTTCACCGCTAAGAATTGGCTCCAACATCTTGGGGATGTCTTCCGTTTCGTGTTGGCCGTCAGAATCCAAGAGCACCAAGGCGTCTACATTCAATTCCGAGGCTTTGAGAAACAAGGTTTTGAGTGCACCGCCGTATCCTCGGTTGACACGGTGTCGAATCACGGTCGCGCCACAGGCTTCTGCGATTCGGGCGCTCGCATCGGACGAACCGTCGTCAATGCAAATCACCTCGTCTACATGGCGAAGGGTACGAATCACAACGGAGCCAATGGTTTCTTCTTCGTTGTACATCGGCATGCCCGCAATGATGTACGGCTTGCCTCTTGGCGAAGAGGAATCCTCCTTTGGCACGGTCTTCCGTCCTCTACCTTCTATATATGGGTGATTGTAAAAGACACCTTGAACGAAGGAAATGGCCTTTCAGTTGGCCTTGGCCAACCAAAAAGCGTTGTACTTCTCGGTGAGAAGGGGGTGGGCATCCGATCCACAACCTCAGTCGTGAAGTTGTGTCAAGGTGGTCACGGCACGCTCTCCTGAAAGCACCTTTTCAAGCGCTCCCATGGAGATGACCAACGGGACATATGCCTGTCCGTCGCTGGTCATGTACGTGCTGCAGTCGGCGAAGGCAGCCGTGTTGATGGAGAGTTTGAGGGCTCCTCCAGCATTGCTTCGTCGAACGTAGCCAACCAAGATGTTGTTGTCTTGTGGTTCTTCCTTTACGGTCTCTGATTTCTTCAATTGTTCACCTCCTCCGGGTCGGTTCCTCGGAACCAGAAAGGATTGCGTAAACGATTATCAATCCTCTGCATGCTATCAAACTCGCAACCATTTCCCTTATACGAGCGCTTTTGGTCGTCTTGCCATGCGAGCCTTGGTCACGGGGGGTGCTGGCTTCATCGGTTCTCACTTGATTGACCGATTGGTGGCGCGCGGCGACCACGTGGTGGTGATTGACAACCTCTCCAGTGGTCATCGCTCGTTTCTTGCGACGCACCTCAAAAGCGGAAACGTAACCCTCGTTGAAGGCGACCTTCGTAATCCAAATGACGTGGCATCAGCGATGTCGTTGGACATCGATTGTGTCTTTCACCTCGCTGCGAATCCAGACATTCGCCTGGGCACTCGGGTCACGGACACCGACCTCAATCAGGGCACGGTCGCCACCTACAACGTTTTGGAAGCCATGAGGTTGGCAGGTGTGACCAAGATTGCGTTTGCCTCAAGCTCCGTCGTCTATGGAGAAAACGCCCCGATGCCTACTCCAGAAGATCACGGGCCGTGCATGCCCATTTCGCTCTACGGGGCAAGTAAGCAAGCCGGCGAGGGCCTCATCAGCAGTTGGGTGGGTACCTTTGGTTTTCAGGCATGGATATTCCGATTTGCCAATGTCATTGGGGCTCGCGGAACCCACGGTGTCATTTTTGATTTCATTCACAAATTGAAAAAAGACCCGAGTCGCTTGGAAGTTCTTGGCAACGGCCTGCAAGAAAAATCCTACATGGAAGTGGGTGATTGTGTGGAGGCCATTCTTCATGTGATGAATCATGCAACAGCGCCGCTCAATCTCTACAACCTTGGCAGCCACGACACGGCATCTGTTCGCCGAATTGCCGAAATCGTTGTCGATGTCACGGGGTGTCACGATGCATCTATCGAATACACGGGAGGTGACAGAGGCTGGGCGGGCGACATCCCCCGAGCCCGTCTTGGTATTGACAGAATGTTAGAAAGTGGGTTCGATGTCAGCATGAACAGCGAGGAGGCCATTCGCCACACTGCAACTTGCTTACTTCACGAAATTGGATTGGGGGAATAAATGACATGAAGCACGATATCGAAGCAGATGTTCGAAACGATACAGCCATCAAGATTGCAGCGCTGTTCTTTGTGTCCATCATGGTCTTGGCCTTTACCACCGATCCAATCGCAACAGGGACCAAAGTCGGCGAGCGTGCACCTGCGCTTGAAGGTATGATGTACAACGGCTCTGGTTGGACGACTTTTGAGATGGACGATTACTTGACGCCAGATTGGACAAAGGGCGGTAACGTAACAGGCGAATGGTTGTTCGTTGAATTCATGGACACAGACTGTCCGTTTTGTCTCACCTCGGCAGATGAAGTCGGCCAAAATGCAGACTATTTCATGAAATTGCTCAAGGACCAAAACGACCCGAGTCAACCCGCTTGGAAGGGCCCAACCGTAAACTTCGTTGCCAGCGCCACGCAACTTGACATTCCCGGGCACGAGTCGAGTCGGGCTGAGATCATCGCCTTCCGTGACAAGAGCGGGGAGCAAGAGTGCGATGGTAAATCCTGTGCCAGCCGCCCAGGTTCGGATCACCAATTCATCTACATCGACGACCTTGACCAAGACAACATGAAGAATTGGAAGATTCCAGGAACGCCTGCGTATTACCTCATTCAGCCCGACGGCATTGTTGCCTGGTCTTCTGCTGAAGCAGGCAATGAACTGGCCTCTGATGCCATCATCCGAATTACTCTGGAGGCTTGACCGTGAATCAAAATATTCTCTTGATTGGTTACATTGTACCTATCCTTGTCGGCATGTTGTTGATGACACCTGCAGGCGCTTCTCTTTTCGGAACCTCCCTTGCGGGTCGCAATCCCCTCATGGTCCACGAACGACGACGGCACATGCTTGGTATGAATTTGGTCGCTCTCGCTGGATTCGTCGTATCCGTTCACACGCTCTGGATCACCAACAAAATCAGCGAAGGGGGGAATGTCTGTTCCACGGCCACCGTGTTTTCTTGCGACGATGTGCTCGGAAATTCCACCTACAACACCGACCCCGTGTTTGGTCTTTCGTGGGGGCTCATCGGTATGTTTGCCTTTGCATCGATTTTGTTCATTACCAATTCCGTCTCAAAAGAGCCCGACGCTCTTTGGGCCGAGCGCTACTTGGGATACGGAAAAATCATGACTGGTGCTGGAATGTTTGTCATTGCGCTGTTGGTGTTTTACGAAATCCAAATGGGGAAGATTTGTCAATTCTGCACCATGGCTCACATCGCCAACGTCATCTGTCTTGGTGGCTTTTGGAAAGCCGGAAAGATGCACGACACGGGTCGGTGGAACGACACGCTCCCTGAGGACTCTCCGTTCTTGAAAAATAAGCAACAGGATTGATGTTCATGAACAAAGAAACAATTTTTTGGCTCGTAGTGACACTTTCTGCTTTGGCCACCATGGGTGTTTTACTCGGACAGAGCGATGGTGAACCACCGTTCAATTCAGCTGACGAACGCCATGCCATCGCAGATGACTGCATTGGCAGCCACGGAGATGCAAACAACCCGTTGGTGAGTCACTATCACGCAACGCTGAGAATTTCTGTGCTTGGAGAGAACGTCGATGTTCCCTCAACGGTTGGGCGTCCAGACGGTGATTGCAACATGCGCCCTCTTCACACCCACGACGATACCGGTAAGATTCATCTGGAATTCTTTGAAGAAGATGTAGAAGCCCCACTTGAGGCGTTTTTCGACATCTGGGGCTTGCACATGGATTCGACAGGATTTGATGAGCACAGGGTGGATGACCAACACGAATTCTTGATGTTCGTCACGAACGAAGGCCAGGAACGGGTTCAGGTTGATGATTACGAAAAGCACATCGTTGAAAACAATCAACTCATCGAACTTATTTACCGAGAAATAGGTTGATCAGGGCGTGAACACGCCTCCAAAGAGGGTTGCGTTCGGCTCCTTTTCGATTTCCTCCATTCGGAGGACAGTCACCTCAATCTCGGTTGCTTCCTTGTAGGTGCTCCGAAGTTCATGCATCAGGTTCCGCTGAACCTCCTCCATCCCCTCGCCATGAAGGATGGAGAGATGATGTGTGGTTCGGTCTCCCACCTTTGCGTAGTATTCCACGACCCATTCTTTCAGGGGTGTTTCTTCCTCCCATGCCACGTCTTCCCATGCGTTTGTCATGATATTACATTGGCTCAGCAGTTTATCAAACCTTGCCTCTCTCGTGAGAAACAGTTCCGGAAATCGGGACAAATTACGGTTTTCCAGCAATTACTCGGAAGGATTGTTACAATTTTCTTACTTTTTACGATAGACTGCTGCCAGACTTAGTGCTACGCAAGCTGCCAGGATGAGGGTTTCAAAGCCACTGGATTGTTCAACAGGTGCTCGATCACGGTAAGCGAGTTCTACAGCGCCGTACGTGTTTGCAACAACATCTTCTCCAAGCGAAGAGGTTGCCGGCTCATGCAGCAAGATGACGCTCCAGGAACTTAATTCTTCAAATTCAACGGTGAAACCGGTTGTGCAATCGTCCACGGTCGTAGCAGACTGCAGTCCAAGTGCGATGGTGATGTTTCCATCGTTGATGTTGCATTCAGCCGTTGCCACCAACACACGGTCACGGGTCGCTTCACCTGGGTTGAAAACGCCACTTGGCATGGCTTTGTGGTGTTGGAGAATCAAGAAGGTGAGTTGGCCATCTGTGACTCCGAGGAGGTCTGCATGTGTCACGGTGGCGGAATAACCATTGACGGTGCGTTCGACTTCAAACGCCAACGTTGAGACGTGTTGCCTTTCCAATTCTGTCGAGAGTATGTCCCGCTGGACGTCCTGCCACCCTTCATAGCCGATTCTCGGCTCCCCACCTTCCACAACGAAGGTAGGGGTGCTCGCTTGGAGACTTGGGTTGCTGGTCTGCAACCGCTCGATACGATGTTGGCTAGCGGGTGGCATGAACGCATCTTCTCCATCCGTAGGGTGCAAGGCAACGAGGGCGATACGAGATCCATGGCTGTCGGCGACCTGCACCAATTCAGGGTCAACCTCGGCACATGATGGGCACCAAGTCGCCGTGATTTCCTCAATGAGGAGGGTTCGGCCCCCGATGCCGGTGGAGATGGGTTCGTCAAACGAGGTCGTCAGGTCAATGATTTTGCCTTGAACCGGCAGACAGAGCAACGCCAAGAGCAGCACTACCACAGATGCTGTGGCCGATGCGGTGAACCGTTGCGTGCCTGCTCTGCTCACACATCGGCCACACCACGCATCTCCTTGATTGCTTGCATTCTCTTTCCATCAAGAAAAGCATTCATGAGGGCGAAGGCTGCAGGTGTCACCGAGGACAAGGCTATGGCAGACCACTGGGTTGAGAATCACAAGCGAGATTCTTGGCGCAAGCAAGCCAAAGCAAGCGGCTACCGCGCCCGCTCGGCCTTCAAACTCAAGCAAATACAAGAACGCTTCAATCTCGTTCGAGATGGTGATTTTGTCCTTGACGTGGGGTGTCATCCGGGCGGATGGGCACAAGTGGCGGTTGAGTTGGTGGGGGATGAGGGCCGGGTCATCGGCGTTGACCTCCAACCTTGTGCGCCGGTAGAGGGTGCCGTGCTGCTTACAGGTGACATCACCGAGCCGCTAACACAGGAACGCATTCTGGCTGAGCTTGACGGAGCGTTGTTGAACGTTATCATCTCCGATATTTCACCGCACATCACAGGAAAATGGGACATGGACCAGTCGGTTGCCCTGACACTTGTAGCCGATGTGATGGATTTCTCGCTCCCGTTGTTGCGAAAGGGCGGAGGGTTCACAACGAAAATGTTCCAGGGCGTGGGGGTTGATGAACTGATCACGGCGGTGAAGCCACATTTCTCGAGCGTCCGTAGGTTTTCTCCAGATGCTTCTCGTAACTCATCCTCAGAGGTCTACTTGGTCTGCAAACACCATACACCTTGGAAGGCTCCGAAAGCCTCTATACGTGAGCGTTTTGAGACGGCTTTGAATACGATTTTGGGAGGCGAGGACATTGAGGATGAACCCGAACCCGTCGCCTCAACCTTTCGGGTCCGTCGGAAAAAAACCAGCGATGACATTGAAGAACATTGAGGCAATGCCAACGGGGCATGAAACGATTGCATGGCCTTGAGTGGCCCGAACCTGCTAACCGCATTGAGAATCTTCGCCCGAACAGTCCTGTTCGCCGTCTTGAAATGGTTGTTCTGCGAATGTATCCGAGGCGGATGATTGTGTCACCCTCTTACACGGGCTATGTCGCTGCAGCATGTGGACGGGATGAAACCGGTTTGGTCGGCTTGGTTCTCTGGGGTGACCAAATACAGCAAGTCACGCTTGGCGACATTATTCGCCTCGAAACCGGCTGGTGCAGGTCCCGCGACGGTGCCTTGGTGGTCAGCACGGGAAAGCACGGACGATTGACCGTCATTCAGCGATTTGCCGATGCACGCCGTGGGTGATGCTCACGCAAGCATAAAGAGGGGGAGGCCTTGCCGTGAAGCATTACGAGGCCTGCAAATGAGTGAACGAGCAAGTACCTGTACCTCCTCCGGCGTCCCGCTGGCTGAAAATGGATCAACGACCTTCCCGTGCCCGGGTTGCTTCAACCCTATCGGTCGAAGCCCACGAGTCCGTAACCAAGGCGTGCTCTACAAGTGTGCAAACTGCGGTTTCGTTGGACCCTGAGGTGAGAACATGGGCATGGTTGTAATGACATACAAAGTGAATCCAAATTCAGAACTTGAAGACGTTGATACCGACGCCATCGCAGAGGCTATCGCAGCCATGCGTGACGACAACTACGACATTCAGGCTGTTGAAACCAAACCTTTGGCGTTTGGTCTTAAATTCGTTCAAGTTCACGTCAAGATGAACGATGGTGAAGGCCTTGCCGATGCTTTTGAGAGCATGATGAGCGAGATCCACGGCGTTGGAGAAATTGAAGTCCTTTCCATGGGACTTATCTGAGCGCCAATCGATCCATCGTTGCAAACCCATTGATTCGCTCACATGTTCGAGAGCGGACCTTTCATGAATTCTCGGAGCAACACCGTTGCATAGCTGCCTGAACCAAGCGTGAATCTAAAGCGCAGACACGCACCCTCGGGATGCCATCGATCGTCGCCAGAAGGCCCCTCTTCCCATCGGCTTCCAAGCGTACTGCTGTCTGCAATGGGCACGGTGTCCACTGAAAATTCTTTGAACTCAGCGACCAAACCCCGACGAGTCCCTTTGGTGGACAACCGGGGCACGGCTTCAACTTCCCATGACAAGTCGCCAAGGCCCTCCGCATTGATGGTGGCTTGTTCCAAAGATCCTGGTTCGCCATCTGATGTTGAGATTTCACTGCCGGGCAACGGCCCAGTGGTCATCAGACGGCCAAGGTCGCAGTTACGGCCAATTCGGCTGAGGGTTCGTTCCTGAACAACCACGCAGGAGTTCACATCGAGTTGGCTTTTCTCGTCCACTCTGCCCACAATGTCACCAACGACCGGACGAGCAAGCGGCAATCCCGCCTCCAAACGGCGCTGGAGAGATTTGTTGAACACGATGGACTGCAGGGCGTGAACCGTCATGAGTTGAAGATTTGTAGGGAGTTTTCGAAAGGCACCGATATAATCGTCGGGGGTTGAGAGCAAGTGTTCGATCATCTTTCGCTCGAAGCCCATCCACCGTGGAAGATCCTCAAGAAGCGACTCGTCAACTCCCTGCTCTCGAATTCGTTTTCGGATGCCTTGTGCATCCTCGCCTTCGTGAGGGCCCTCCATCGAAAGGTAGGTCATCACGGCCTGTTCCCAATCGCCATTCACCACGTGTCGGCCGACGTGAGGCGTAACAGGTCGTCCAGAGCCAAAGCGTTGCGGACCAATCCAATTCGGGAATCTGTTGCCTCCGAGGGAGACTTCCATGTCGTTTTGGATGCGGTTCACTTCATCCATGGCTTCGTCGTCGCTCATGGGAGATCCGTCGGGGTGGCAGCAACCACGTACAACGATGGTGAAGCGGTTTCCACGGTGGTTGCCAAAGCCAATTTTTTGGTGCGTTCTACCGAGAACTTCAATTTCCACATCTGGCAGTTCCACCTCAGCCACTTTGTTCATCGGGGCATCGATGACAAAAATTTGTGAGGTGACGGCCCGCTTGTCTTTCGTACCTGCAAAAAACACACGGTTGCGAGGAATCCGGAGCTTTGCTGAGAGTTGGTTGCAAAAGCGGTTGGTTTCCCAGTTCGTAAGGGTGATTTTTGCAACGGTGAATCGACCCCGATTGTCAAGATGAACTTGCGTGGCAATCTCTTCAACGCGGAAGTCGGTCACTCTTGATTTGATGCGTCCGCCGATTCCGTCGTGACTGGTTGCGTAGCCGACCAAGCCGATGGATTCGGCCAAGAGGTCGGTCATGGAATCGCCTTGTTCAGAGGCTTGCGCTGTCAAATTCGGAGGCGACGCCTTTGATGATGTCGTTCAACACTTTGTCGACGCCTGCCTTGGACGTGGTGCGAATGTAAAACTCAGGGTCGTCGAGTTCCGGGTGGCCTGGGAAGTAGTTTGCATAGTCAACATCCTTGTGGGCGTTTAGTCGCTCACGGAGCACTTGGAGTGCTGTGTGACTTTCGCCAATGATTCGGAGTCGGAGCTCGTTTTTCTCTTTCTTGAGGACTGTCACTGACATGATGACCAGCCTTGCGACCGACCCACTTGTTTTGAACCTTCTCCTCCAAACACGCCGTTCCATCAGGACTGGGGTGAACAGGACCCTCGGATAGCAGAATCACCTGCTTCTTTTTATGCTCCATGGGCAGGGCAATACCATGGATACGGCGGGCCTTGAGGAACGCCTTGCCAAGTTGGCTCCACAATTTGAGAGGTCGGCTCCGTTTGTCGTTGGTCTCTTTTCTCTCGTCACCGTTCTCCTCGCTGCAAACCTGTATGTTTCTCCGCCAACGTTCCAAACGGATTTGAATGATTTCTCTCCTGAGTCGGAAGCATCCGACGCTCATGAACGCATTCACCAACACTTTCCTAACGAGATGAGGCCACTGTTTGTCCACGTCACGATGGACGATGGTTCCAACGTGTTGTCGCTGGCTTCGCTGAAGGCCATGAACGAAGACCTCCTTCATTTCCAGAACGAATCAGAGAAACGAGACGACGTCGTCAATGTTTGGACCACGGCTCCAGGAATCATGCAGTTGGCCCTCGACGAGGAAGCCGACGGTGTGGAGCTGGACTCGGTCAACGATTGGCCAGAATACCTCTCTCTCGTCTTTACGGAGAACGAAACGTGTGGTCTAAGTGCGGATGACCAATTGCTTTCGGCCGCTACCTATGCTTCATCGGCTTTGTTGCACAAGAATTTGGATTACAACCCAGTCTGTGACTACCTCGATAGCGAAACAGGAGACGGTACGCCCACGGCATCATCAACCCTCTGGGTTTTGGAAATCGATCCCGACATGGAGGAGACACAGCGGCGCGTCCTCCAAGACCAACTTCGTGATGTGTTCACGCTTCGCTCGGATGAATCGCTGCTTACATACGAGGTGATTTCCAACGACCTACTCGCTCATGACATCGACGAGGGGACCTTTGACAACCTGATGTTCTTGGTCGCCCTTGCATTTTTGGTCGTTGTTATCATGCTTAGCATCGCCTTTCGGTCGGTCACGAGAGTGGTGTTTCCAATCGTCGGCCTTTCAAGTGCGTTGATTTGGACGTACGGGATATTGAACCTCTCGGGAGCAGTCTTCACGGCTCTTGAGGCCACTGTTGCCCCACTGGTTCTTGGCCTCGGCATTGATTATGCCATCCACCTCCAGCGTTCTCAACGCAGTCATTCCGACCAATACCCAAACCCCTCCGAATCCTGGTTGAGAGCCGTTGGTCATCTTTCGATTCCACTCTCCTTGGCGGTCATCACCACGGTGGCGGCGTTTTTGGCAAACATCATTTCTCCACTGCCGCCGCTGGCCACCTTGGGCTATGCACTCTCGTTGGGCGTGGTATCAGCCTTCATCTCGTCGACCGTATTTGTCGGTGCGCTTCACGTCGTGTTCAACAAAAACAACAACGAGAAATCCGCACCTCCCGTTCTGACCCTCCCGGTCGTTTCCGAACAAATCCTTCGCATCCAGCAAAAGCAGCAGGTCGGCGTGTTGTTGGTGACCATCCTCGTTTCGGGGCTTGCGGTTTACGGGGCAGCATCGCTTGAGACGGATTTCGACCTGGCTGATTTCGTGAACGAAGACATGGAAATCATGACTGTCCGAGATGACCTCTCGAGCAGTTATGAGAGCGCAGGCTGGAAAGTGGTGTATGTCCTCATGGAACCAGCATCCGGAAAAGATTCCATCAACGATGACCATCGGTTGCTTACAGAGTTGAAATATTTCCACTCGGATTTGGAATCCAACAACGACGTTGTCGGGGCGCCAACGCCTGCCTACGAGGGGCCGCTGCCGGTCATCCGGGACGCCATCTTGAGAAACGAATCTTTGGGTCAAGCCCACAACCTTGAGGTGGACCGTGGCGAAGTGCTTCGCATCGACCGAGACGAGCCCGTGATCCTCGGGGCCTTCTTCCAGGCCCTGGCACAAAACGAGAGCATCGCTGACCCGCTGACCGGCGAGACTTGGCAGGATCGTGTTCACCAAACGGTGCACCTCGATGGAGCCAACATCGTTCATCTTCGACATGAAATCCGAGTCGAAGCCTCAACCTCCGTTGAATCAAGCCGTGTGATTGACAATTTCATAGAGATACTCGGGTCGACCGAGGATTCAGGGACCCTGAAGTACCAACTCAAGGACAGCGCCACTGTTCACGTTACCGGCGACTTGGTGATGCTTGAAACGGTCTTGGACGGACTGAGTTTGACGCAAATTGAAAGCACCGCCATCTCGCTTATCGTATCCTTCCTTGTTCTCTTTGTCTTGACCCGCCGGCTCATGCCAGCCATCATCGTGTTGTTCCCTGTCGGCGTTGCATCGTTGTGGGTGGTCGGTTCCATGGCGTTGATCGGGCTGAAATGGAACGTGTTAACGGTCATGGTTACGGCCTTGACGCTCGGTATTGGCATTGACTATTCCATTCACATGTGGCGGCGCTTTGAGGTTGAAATGGCGCGGCGTGGCGATCATTGGGACGCTTTACGTGCGGCTCTGGATTCAACAGGTGTAGCCTTGATGTTGAGCGCCATTACCACCATGGCCGGTTTCGCTGTGCTCTCGTTCTCTCCAATGCCCATCATACAGGACTTCGGATTAATCACGGCCATCACCGTTCTTTTCTCGCTTCTTTTGGCCCTGATGCTCTTGCCCGTGTTGGTTGAGATTGCGGCGCGTGGCCAAGAAAGCGCCAACGAGGAGCCTTGAGCTCAAACAACGGCCAAGGCAGCGACAATGTCGTCCATCTCCAGCCCTTGCTCTCGGGCGACGAGGGCGTATGCAAGCCATGGTGTGATGAGGTCGAACGCGGCTTGCTTGCGCTGTGCTCGTCGGTGCAACTCTTCTTCGGCAAGTCCGCTTGTCCGGGCTACGAACCGAGCCACACGACGCGTGAGGTTTGCTCTTGGGTCTCCTGAGAGTGGTTCGTGAACCGTGGTGTTGGGAAGTCGTGTTGCCGTGGGTTGTGCTTGCGGTGTTGGTTCTTCAACCACGTTTTCGTGGGCATGGTGAGCTCCAGCGGGAACGGGCTTCAGCAATCGGCTAGGACGTGGAAACCAACCGTAGGGAACGGTCACTTCCCCTATGTCTACGGCTGGTTTGACCTCTCCAGCATGTTCCTCGAGCCAGCCGGCTTCCAGCAGGGCAGACACCACCGTCTCTGCTTCGTGAGGAGCAACCCATTCCATATCGAAGGATAAGGTTCGTTCGAGGTCGTGGTTGGGTAGGCTTCCAACACCTCGAAAGACGATGGTGAGGACACGACGAATGTCTTCTGCTGCCTCACTCATACCGTGGAGGATGAACAGGTGCTTCATGAAGGTAGGCCTTCGTTCTCATCGGGCAAAAGCGTGAACGATTTGTCCTCGTTCAAGATCCATCGACCACAGGTCTCGCCAACATAGTAGGTTGCGTCTGCGGTGTATTCGTATTCGCCTCCACCGGGTAATTTAGAGTAATCTTCGGCATGTGTTTGTGGTTGTTCACTTGCCGGTGCTTCCTGTGGTTTGGGAACGCCCAATGCATCCATGTGGGCAGCGGCCATAGCTTGCGGGGAAATTTCTGTATTCGCCTGTGCTGCTTGAGGTGGGCCTTTTGGCGGTGCACGTGGTGGCCCACGAGCGGGTTTCACCTCGCCCTTGCCTGCGATTTTTCCACCGGGAGGGCCTTTGCGCTTTTCCGTTGGCTGCGAAGGGGGCGTGTTGGGTGTTTCGGGGACCTCTTTGATGGCTTGAGCCAAGGCGGTTTCATCAAGAATTGGAGGTGAGCGTCGTTTCAGAAGGACAACTGCTCCCAGGAGGGCCATGACACTTCCCGCACTCGCTAAGACAAGGGCGCTCAAGCCGCCGCCTTCTGTGGTGATGGTTTGAGAGAAGACGTTGTTCGTTTCGTCGATTTCCCAAATGTTCTGCTCGAGGTCAACGGTGATTTCCAAAGTCCACTTGCCCTCTGGTGCTTCAAAAGAACGACGAACGGATTTTGCTGTGTTTTCATCCATTGAGTTGAAGATTGAGCGGCCAACGAGCGTGCGTTCATCACCCTGAACCAATTCAATGGTGGCGTTGAACGGTGTGGACAAGCCCTCTCCTCCGTTGACAACAAAGAACGACAACGAAATCTTTTCTCCAGCCTTCACATCGGTGTTGAACTCCACTTTGTCAAGTGCCAAATCGGGGCCGATGTTGTTCAACGGTGCCTCCAACCACGGGTCAAGAGCAGAGTTGCCCGTTTCCGAGGTGAGGCTCCAACCAGCATCGTCTATACCCTCTGCCCAGCATGCAAGACTGGCCTGTGGCGAAAGCAGTGAAGGGTCGCCAAGTTCGCTGAAATCAAAAGTAAAACTGAACATGGTGTTTCCGTTGAAGACCGTCGTTGCGTTCCTTACCAACGTGACCGTGTCCCATTCCACAGCCATGGACCGGACTTGACATGTCAATTGAAGAGGACTGGACCATCCCTCGGCTTCGTCGATGTTCACTCCAACCTGCACGGCGTCCAAGTGGTACCGAGAGATGGTGTCTGATATTGATGAAGGGAGGAGGGCGGGTGCCACGTGATCAATTCTGAAGGGCGTTACGTCGTAAGATGCGAGTTGCTCAACTTGCAGTGGGTCCCACAGGGTGAGGGTCAAGTCATAGATGAGGCCCGATAATTCGGGCGTAGGAATCGTAGCCACGAACTGTCCGTTTTCAATGGTGACCGCCATACCACCCTTCCATTCGTCGGATTGTATCATGCCGTCCCAACGCAAGCGCAACTCGCCGGTGTAAGGCGTAGCGCTGGTCAGGTGGTGAACTTCAGCGGTGAGGTTGAGGCCATCTCCCGCCATTACCACGGCGCCATCACCAACGGGTTGGGTCACCACACCATCGTCGTCGGTGAAACTATTGATGGCGATGGTCATGGCGCGTTCCAACACCCATCCTTCGCTGTAGTCGTAATGCTGCATGCCATCGTAGTCTCTGACATAGACGTCCACTTCACCCTGAATCAATCCCGCTTCAACGAAACTCCACTGAACAGTGGCGGTTATGTCGAGGTTGAGGTTGCCGTTGTTGGTGTTCACCACGCACCCGGTCGGAATCAACAGAAGTCGTTCATCAAGCGATTCGCAGGTGTTGTCAAGCACGGTGTACTTGATGCCCAATGACGCATCATTACCGAGTTCCAGACGAACTTCCATGATGTCGTCAAGGCCGTTGGGGTCCTCTACCTCCAGCGACCAGCCCACTTCTTGAGCGGGTTCAAACCGCATCAGCGTTTCCGTGAGCAGGTTCTTTGTTGGTGAAAACGA
>Ga0181574_10001805_pt1 | contig 19807 bp, 13 predicted proteins | sample 101ome_24_FD_145600 | JGI IMG/M metagenome (GOLD analysis project Ga0181574, IMG submission 145600) | Coastal salt marsh microbial communities from the Groves Creek Marsh, Skidaway Island, Georgia - 101410AT metaG (spades assembly) | ecosystem: Environmental > Aquatic > Marine > Intertidal zone... | reverse complement strand
TAAACAGTAAACCCTTCGTTTAACCAGAAGTCATTCCAAGTCGCATTGGTCACTAAGTTTCCAGACCATGAATGTGCTAACTCATGCGCTATGACAGAGACTAAACTGCGATCACCAGTAATTAAGGTGGGTGTAGCAAAAGTTAATCGTGGATTTTCCATTCCTCCAAAAGGGAAGCTATAAGGAAGTACAATCACATCATACGTTTCCCATAAATAGTCACCGTATAGCTCTTCCGCAGCATCAACCATTTTTTGTAAATCGGTGAATTCATAGGCTACTTCTTCTAGTAACGCCGGTTCACTGTAAATACCCGTATTTTCTCCAATCTTTTGATATGCGATATCCCCAACAGCCATAGCAATCAAATAACAAGGAATGGGTTGATCCATCGTAAATGAATAGCTGCCCGCATCATTTTTTTCCGTAGGATTTTTAGCACTCATGAGAGCCAGTAATCCCAAAGGTACTTTCACATCTGCTGAGTACGTAATTCTATTACTCGGGATATCCTGAACGGGTATCCACGTTCTTGTCAAAATAGCCTGACCTTGTGTGTAAAGAAATGGATGTTCTTTGCTCATGGTTAATTCAGGCGCTAACCAATCTAGAGCACTCGAGGCATCAGTGGTTGAATAATAAATATTAACGACACTTGTAGTGGGTTCAATATCAACGATCAATGGAGCTCCTAGAGTAGGTAACTCCTCCCCGATTGTGTACGTTGTTTCCGTTTCGTCCTCACCAATGGTTACTTTTTCAATGGATAATCCATACATATCAAAGATGACACGATTGACTCCTGTATTGTTCATCGTATGGCGGACAACACCTTTTAATTCCTTTTTATCAAAATCAACAGCTATGTCGAGGTGCAAATGTGTAGTATTGATTTCATTCACATTAGAATAGCTATGGTTTTTTACTGCTATTAACTCGGATGATGAAACCACCCTATTTTTATTGCCCTCTGATTTACAGCTAATTACAATTAAAAGTGTGAGAATGAAAATGAATAATCTAAACATATTATTGATTCATTGGTGCCGTAAAACTATAATTTTCATTTTGTTATCCAATGAGAAAATTTCTAAATGCTCAGAGATACTAGCTAAGTCCATAAAAATGAGTTTATTAGTAAGAGTGAATTAAAATCTAATTTTCATTTTTTGTCGCACTTAAAGAATTTTAACTATTTTCACGCACCAATCAACATAATATTATGAAAGCAGAAAATAGTGTAAAGAAAGGTCATCCAAAAGGGCTGTATTTATTATTTACAGTCGAAATGTGGGAACGTTTCAGTTATTACGGAATGCGTGCAATTTTCATTTTGTTTTTGACAAAAGCACTTTTAATTGATGCCAAAGAGGCAGGTTCAATCTTTGGAATCTATACCTCGCTGGTCTATGCAACCCCATTACTTGGAGGATTTATCGCAGATAGATATTGGGGGAATCGCAGGTCTATTTTGGTTGGTGGAATCTTAATGGCCGTTGCTCAATTCATGATGTATTTTAGTGCCTCCTTGTATACCACGCCTGATACAGCAATTCCAATCATGTATGTGGCATTAGGATTCTTAATTTTTGGAAATGGTTTTTTCAAACCAAACATCTCATCTATGGTAGGTTCTCTCTACCCTCAAGGAGATTCTCGTATTGACTCAGCGTACACAATTTTTTACATGGGTATTAACGCAGGTGCTTTGGTTGCGCCGCTTGTAGCAGGTGGTTTAGGAGATACTGGTGCAGCAGCAGATTTTAAATATGGTTTTCTCGCGGCAGGTATAGGAATGGTTGTTGGGACCGTCATTATGTTAGCTTTTCAGAAAAAGTACATTGTTACTCCTGAGGGGGAGCCAATTGGTATGCGTCCAAAATATTACAATAAAACTGAATCGGAAATAGATGCAGCAACGGGCGAAAATACTAGTGGGAAGGCTGCATTGACGAAAGTTGAAAAGGACAGAATATTAGCGATTTTCATTATTACAGCTTTCGTAATTGCATTCTGGGCGGCGTTTGAACAAGCAGGAGCGTCACTGACGATTTTTGCGGATCAAAACACTGATCGTGATATCTTTGGTTGGACAATGCCAGCCTCTTTCTTTCAGTCAATAAACCCTATTTTTATTGTTCTTTTCGCGCCAATATTCAGTATCCTTTGGACTACATTAGCGAAAAGAAATCGCGAACCAAGTTCCCCCATGAAAATGGTATGGGGTCTTGCTGTACTGGCTTTAGGTTATGTGTTAATTGCTTTTTCAGTGAAAGGTGTAGGAATGGAGGAAAAAATCTCTATGTTCTTTTTAGTAGGTATGTACTTCTTACATACGTGCGGGGAGCTCGCTATTTCCCCTGTAGGATTGAGTGTTGTAAATAAGTTGTCTCCTAAGCGTTTCGCATCTATGATGATGGCTGTATTCTTCTTATCATCAGTGGTTGGTAACTTTGCTGCTGGTTTATTTTCTGGTTTAATTCCGCAGCCATCTGTAAAAGAAGTTTTTGTGGATCAAAATTCAGGATACTCGGATGGTGAGGTAATTGAGCTAACAAGTTCATTGATGAACAGAAGTGAAAACCCACTTGAGCCTGCGGTATTGAAGGCATATGAAGAAGTATTGAAGGAAGACGGTAAAACGTTCAACCGTGATAACATAGAAAGAATTGATTCTATGTATGTCGGAGAATCTAAATTGGTTGATGGTCAAGTGAATGCAGAAACACGTATTGTTTTTGGATCATTTGGTGAGATTGATGGTAGAATAGAAGGAGCTGAACTTAACCGTGATTTAGCTGCTCAATATCGCGAGGATAAAAACTTTATTGTTCGCGACATAATGGTGAATGATGTACATGCTGCCTCATTCGTTTTTGAAAACACAAAAAATAATCTATTCGGAATTGAAATCAGTACACTGTATGCGTTTTTCATCATCTTTATTGTGATGTCTGGATTCACTAGTATGCTCTTATTAGTGTTACACAAACGAGTAGAGAAATTAATGCACGGAATACGCTAATATTTATTACTTGTATCAAAAGGCTTCAAGCATATCTTGAAGCCTTTTTTAGTTTAAAAAGATGGAAGAAATTCAATTTGAAATAACAGAGGAATACATTGAGCTGATAAAACTGTTAAAGGTCCTAACTCTGGCGCAAACAGGTGGACACGCTAAGCTAATTGTGGAAAATGGAGAAGTCATCCGTAACGGCGAACAGGAGTTCCGAAAGCGTGCAAAATTGGTGAAAGGTGATATTCTTATTATTGCGAATCAGATACAGGTGGAAATCATATAAGTGTATTCTTTTATTTAGAGAGCTGCAATTATTCCCTGACTAAAATGTTTACCAATTATACGACCCTTTGGTAAACCATTTTCCCTGTAAGCGCATGGTCTGCTCGATCACATCGCGCACACAAAATTCTCCTCCGTTGTATGGTGAGTGATAGTCCACGATTTCTTTAATTTCTGCAGCTGCATCTTGTGGACAGGTGCTCACGCCCACCGTATTTAAAACTGGGTAATCAGGAATGTCATCGCCCATGTAGAGCGCTTCCTCATCAGTGAAGTCGTATTTCAATTTTAGGGATTCGTAAACCTCCAGTTTGTTGGATGATTTTAAGCAAACTTCTGTTGCGCCTAATCCAAGTAAACGTGTTTTGACTTCCTCCGAGCTTCCACCAGTGATTATCAATATGCGATATCCTTCCTTGGCCGCATGCTGTATAGCGTACCCATCTCTCGAATTGAGCACGCGCACGATTTCGTTTTTGAAAAGAATTACTTCTCCATTGGTTAACACTCCATCAACGTCAAAAATGAACGTGTTCACTTTGCGCATTTTAATTTTATAATTCATCCTGGTTTTTTTCTTTCGTATTTTGTATCGAACGTGTAAGAACGGCATACACTTCTTTTTCTAAACCATTCAAACTTGCTAAATGTTTTGCAATGATTTCGTGGTCATTGCGAATGGCTGGTCCTGTTTGTATGAGAGAAGGGGAAATAAATCCCGCTTTTCGAATCGTTTCGCGAATCAACGGTTTGAGATAGTCAAAACTAAGCTGATGCTCTTGTAAATACTTTTCCGATAGGTGGAAAAGATGGTTTACAAAATTGTTACTCATGACAGCAGCTAAATGCAGATGGTAACGGTCCATAGAGGAGGCCTTGTGTACGATGTTGGAAATGATGCTCGCCAAGGTCAATAATTCCTTTTCGAACTCAGCATCATTTGATTCGATAAAAAATGGTATTTCTTTCGCGGCCAATTTAACACCTTTTGAAAATGTTTGTAAAGGATAAAACACACCTAGGACTTTTTCTTTAGTCAATGACTGTAAATCGGTGCTGCCAGATGTATAGGCGATTCGAACCCCATTGGGTATGCGATCAATTAATTCAGGAATCGCCTGGTCAGAAACACATAGTAGTACCAGTGTATCCGGAGTTAGTGCTGAAAGTTCTTGGATGGTGAGAACGTTGAGTTTCGTTCCGATGGAGGATAGCGCATGTTTGTTTCGGCCGTATACACTCGGTAAAATACCTTCCTCAATAAAAAAACGCGTCAAATGAAACGCGACATTTCCCGTTCCAACAATGGCTATTTTTGGTGTTTCCTTCATGGCGATGTAAATGTACTACTGTTGACTTTATTCTCCTAAAAAAATGATTAAATCCACCGAGACCCCTTCTATTTTGTGTATTTTTGTGAGCATATTTATTCTTAGAAATGATCGATCGAATTTTAAAAGAGTTGTTCTCCATTCGTATGATGACGGTGGGCTTGGTTATATTTCTTGGTGCCATTGCAATAGCCACATTTATTGAATCGGATTACGGTACTCCTGCCTCAAAAATAGCAGTGTTCAATACAGGTTGGTTTGAATTTTTATTGTTTTACCTCTGTATTAACCTCATGGTGAATATTTCAAGGTATAAACTCTTTCGACCTGAGAAAGCAGCGGTACTGGCGTTTCATTTATCTTTTATTGTGATCATTATCGGTGCTGGATTGACTCGCTACATGGGGTTTGAAGGTCAAATGCCAATCAAAGAAGGACAAACGTCAAATGTTATATTTTCGGCAGATCCCTACTTGATAATTCGAGCCAACGATTTAGTCAATCAATATGAATTAGAGGAAAAACGATGGTTATCTGAAGCCTATCAAAACCCGTTTGAACATTCTTTTCAGTTGCCGAATCAAGTTCCTGTGACAGTTTCGCATGTTGATTATCAGGAGTCAATTATTGATTCAGTCGTGATTGCAGACTCCCTGAAGGGAGAAGCCATAGAATTTGTAGTGCGGGGTCAAAATGTTCATTTGTTTAAAGGTGAACAAGTAGTTATTGGAGATGTAAATTATTCATTTGAGGCAGAAACTCCAATTCCCGGAGTTCAAATTTTTGAAAAGGAGCGAAAACTGTATATTCAATCCATTCAGCCGTTCGAACGTGTTGACATGTCGCAATTGAGTGTAGAAGATCGTCAAAAAAATGAATTAGACTCCAACAAGGTTGAACGTATCATTGCGGATACAGCAGTTCAGTTCTACTCGGGCCGTTTATACATGATCGGAAATGAGAGTCTTGTTTTTAGAGAATACCGAAAGAATATTGGTCGCGTACGCATGAAGGATAGCAAGCGGGACGATGCGCTCGATATTCTAGTAGTCAAGTTGGAAAGTCCAACGGAAGAAAAAATCATTGAAATCCCTGCGGGTGTTGATAAGATTTTAGACCACTACTATGTGTCTTTTGCTGGAATGAATTTCGAAATTGCGTACGGTTCAAAGCCGATAGAGATTCCGTTCTCCGTGTTGTGCCGTGACTTTCAATTAGACCGTTATCCAGGGTCAGATATGGCCAGTTCGTTTGCTTCGGAAGTAACAGTAATTGATGATAGTTTAGATAAAACATTTAATCAGCGCATCTTTATGAATAATGTGATGGATTACAATGGGTACAGATTTTTTCAGTCGAGCTATTTTCCAGATGAATCGGGAACTATTTTGAGTGTGAACGCAGATTGGTGGGGGACGAATGTAACCTATTTAGGCTACTTGCTGATGACTATTGGGATGGCGCTTTCGTTGTTTGCACCAAAAGGCCGTATGCGCGATTTGAATACGCTGATTAAAAAATCTAGAGCTAATCGTTCGAAGATGGTAATGATAGTCGTACTCACATTGAGCAATTTAGGCACCGGTGAAGTGCTAGCACATGGAGACGAGCCTCACACGCACGAGCATGAGACAGGCACAGAGACAGAGGTAGATCGCACCCGATTTGGAGAAAAAGCGCCGGCTGCGAAGTACTTATCTCTTGACGATGCAAAACAGTTAGACGATTTGTTGGTACAAGACAGAGATGGACGAATTATTCCTTTTCATACTATGAGTGACCGCGTATTGCGAAAGGTGCACTACAGTCAAACGTACAATGGTAAAACAGCTGTTCAAACACTTGTTTCTATGCACTTGTATGGCCCCCCCACTTGGAAAGATGAAAAAGTTATTTATGTCTCTTCGAAAATTAACGACCAATTGGGGGTTGGACGTTATGTTTCAATATCAGATGTTGAAGATGAGCATGGGAATTTCCGTTGGATGCAGGAATATACAGATGCTTTTGAAAAGCCCGATGCTCGGAAGAATGAATTTGATAAGCAGTTGATCAAATTAGGAGAACGCTACCGTGTATTGAAGGATGTATTGAATTACCAATTCTTCCGGGTTATACCTATACCTGGGGATGAACGTGGGGGATGGGCCTGGCCTTTTGCCCTAGAGTTGCGGGATAAAGACCTTACCGGGAATAATTTAGCAGTTTCGTTGCTTCAAGAATTGTACGCGGTGACAGAAGGGGATAAGAAGTTTGAAAGCGCTGGCGTGCATCTTGCCGATTTGAAAGCATTACAATGGGAGAACGTGGAAGCGTTCGGAAAAGCAAATCCGTCGGCGGATGTGCCTTCAAAGTCGCAGGTTGCTGCAGAAATTGTATACAATGATCTGAATCCCTTTTCATGGATTAAGAATGTTTATTTCTTGCTGGGATTTGTGTTGATTTTCATTTTCTTTTTCCGTGTACTTTCCGCCACTACGGCAAAATTGGAGCGCGTTTTTAAAATGATAGCGCTGCCTTTTGTGATTGCAGTATTTGCCTTTTTCATCCTCCATGGAATCGGTTTAGGGTATCGCTCATACATTTCTGGATATGCTCCTTGGAGTAATGGCTACGAGGCCGTGATATTTATTGCATGGGCAACGGTTCTAGCAGGAATTATTTTTATTCGAAAAAATCCAGCAGTTCTTGCAGCTACAGTTTTGTTATCCGGATTGATGTTAATGGTAACGGAAATGAATTTACTCGACCCCGAAATCACCCCGTTACAACCAGTTTTGAAGTCCTACTGGCTAATGATTCATGTGGCCATCATCACGGCCTCGTATGGTTTTTTAGGATTATCGGCCATCTTGGGACTGTTGAATTTGATTTTATTCACGGTGCGCACATCATCAAACGGTAAGCGAATCACGATGAATGTGAATGAACTGAGTGCAGTAAATGAAATGACAATGACCGTTGGGCTATTCATGTTAACCATCGGAACCTTTCTTGGAGGCGTTTGGGCAAATGAATCTTGGGGGCGCTATTGGGGCTGGGATCCAAAAGAAACATGGGCGTTAGTCTCTGTTTTAGTGTACGCGGTTATTTTGCATTTGCGCTATATTCCAGGGTTGAATAATAAATTCCTTCTAAATACAGTAAGCTTTTGGGGCTACTCAGCGATACTGTTTACGTTTTTTGGGGTGAATTTTGTCCTCGTAGGGTTACATTCGTACGCACAAGGTGATGGAGTTACTGAATTTCCAATATGGGTGATTTATACAGCGATCGGTTTTGCAGTGTTTAACTTGGTAAGTTTAGGGACTTACTTGAACTACAAAAAGAAAAAAGCATGAGTTTACATGAGTATAAAGTAACGACGATTACGGGGGGCGTGAAGGATTTCGCGGACTTGAAAGGGAAGAAAGTAATGATTGTCAACACCGCATCAGAATGTGGTTTGACACCGCAGTATGCGCAATTACAAGAATTGTACGAAAACACAGACCGCTCAAATTTTGAAATTATTGGGTTTCCGTGTAATGATTTTGGAGCGCAAGAGCCCGGTACAGAGGAACAAGTAGCCCAGTTTTGTGAAAAGAATTTTGGAGTAAAATTCCCCATGATGGCCAAGATTACTGTGAAAGGGGCAAATACTCACCCCATCTATCAATGGTTACTTGAACAGTCAGTAAAGAGTGGACAGCATTCAGAGGTTAAATGGAATTTTCATAAGTTTTTGGTGAATGAGCAAGGTGAATTTGTAAAGAGTGTTGAGCCAACAACTTCTCCAATTGATGAAGAAATTGTAAATTGGATTCATGGAAAATAAAGTAGATATACTTGCAATTGGTGCTCATCCAGATGATGTGGAATTGTCATGCGGTGGTACATTGGCAAAACATGTACATCGCGGTAAAAAAGTAGCAGTAGTCGATTTGACAGAGGGAGAACTGGGTTCTCGCGGTTCAGTAACAACACGTTACACTGAAGCGGCTGAGGCATCCAAAATACTGGGTATAGTGGATCGTAAAAATTTGCAATTACCGGATGGATTTTTTCAAGAGGACCAAGAGAGTTTAATTCGATTGATTCGGCAGATTCGGTATTTTCAACCTACTATCATTTTAGCTAATGCTCCGAGTGATCGCCATCCTGACCACGGAAGGGGTGCTAAGCTCATTGCGCGTGCGTCATTTTTGTCCGGGTTGAGAAAGATTGAAACGTCGTACAACGATGTGCTGCAAGAACCTTGGAGACCCACATCATGCTATCATTACATTCAAGATTATTTTTTAGAGCCAGATTTTGTGGTGGATGTAACGGACTTCGTAGACATCAAATTTGAAGCGATAAAAGCATACAAGACCCAGTTTTATGATCCCAACTCAAAAGAGCCTCATACGCCAATCTCCGGGGAGGAGTTTTTTGATTTTATGAAGGGAAGAATGATGCAATATGGTCGACCAATCGGCGTTCAATATGCAGAGGGATTTATCGCAGATAGATACATTGGTGTGAATGATTTATTTGATTTACGTTAATTTTGCCCTTTATTCGAAAAACGCTACTTAAAAGTCAACCTTGAAGAAACGAAACGTGCTGTTTTTGGCGAGTTGGTTTCCAACTCGCATTCATGAAACTTCTGGAAATTTCAATGAGAAATTTGCCCAAGCGATTGCAGTGTCTCATCAAGTAGTGGTTTTGCACGTTATTGCAGATAGCGATGCAACATCAAAGGTTGAATTCGTCTCCACAGAACACGATGGCTATAACAAAGTAGTGGTCTATTTTCGAAAAAGAAGAAGCGAGACCATCTTTCATAAAGTACAGAAAGCCTATCGTTATTTCAAGTATTACCGAAAAGGATATCAATTTATTCTAGAAAAGTGGGGTCGACCTGACATTGTACATAACAATGTTTTATTTCCATCTGGACTTTTCGCCCTTTACCTTAAAAAGATACATAAAATACCCTATATCAGCACAGAGCATTGGACGGGTTATTTGAGTGCTAGAAATGTCACGATTGGAAAGCCTCGTTTAATGCTGACCCTTGCGATTGCGAAGCATGCACATTGGGTGTGTCCAGTGACGGAGCATTTACAACAGGGGATGGAACAATTTGGTATACAGGGCAATTATTCCGTTGTGCCGAATGTGGTGGACCAAACTATTTTTTATCCTGCGCATCATTCCTTAGGCGGCAAGTTGCGCTTTTTACACGTTTCCAATTGTAAAGAAGAACACAAGAACATCACCGGAATGCTCCGCGCGTTTGATCGACTAGTAGAAATTCACCCTAATGCAAGTTTGCAAATCATTACAGAAGAAAGTGTAATTGATTTAGAGCATCTTATCCTTCAATGTGGATGTAAGAACAGAAGTAATCTAATCATTAAGGGTCGACAGCCAGCGGAGAAAATAGGGGAGGCCATGCGAGAATCCAACTGCTTTGTTCTCTTCAGTAATTTCGAAACGTTTTCGGTGGTCATTGCGGAAGCATGGTCTTGCGGCATTCCTGCAATTTATTCGCGTTGTGGAGGGTTGACGGAGATCAACAGTCCTGCTATTGGGATTCAAGTTATCAAAGGTGACGAACAGGAGTTGTTTGATGCGTTACGAACTTTTTCAAGTGGGGGAATCCATTTTGATCGCGCGGCAATATTAAATCAAGCAAAAGAATACAGCAAATACGCTGTTCAGGAAAAATTCACGACGCTTTATGACCAAGTACTCAAGGATTAAGTTCCATTGGTGCATTAAACTCCTCATTGTACAGATATTATTGTAGTTTCGTAAAAAGTGAATAGCTAATGTTGGTCAAAATATTCGGTACTGTTTTTAGCAAGACGTTTGCTTCTGTAGTGAATTTCCTTATTGTGATTATTACCGCGAAGTATCTCGGTGCGGCTGCGCGAGGAGAAATTGCGTTGGTTGTTTTGTCGGTGAGTATTGTGGCTCTTTTTCAATCCATAATTGGCGGTTCTGCATTGACTTTTTTTGCTTCAAACCACGCCCTAAAAAGATTGTTAACGATAGCAATAGGTTGGTCGATGGTCGTTGGGACTACGGTCAGTTTGGTGTTGGCTGGGTCTGGACTTATTCCTTCGAATGTATCTTTGGAGGTCCTCTTAATCTCTTTGCCTCAAGGATTAGTACTTATTTTTCAAAGCATATTAATTGGCAGACAGCAGATTTTGGAATATAATGCATTGGAATTTTTGCGTTCGGCCACATTAGCCAGTTTAGTGTTTTTGGTGGTGATGGGATTCGAGCAACATGATCTCTCATGGGTATACACTGGATATGTTGCCGCCAATAGTATTACTGCGATAGCGGGCGTCTATTTTATGACGAGACTTCCTAAAGTTGCGTCAGAAGTCACCTTATTCCCTTTGTCAAAAAAGTTGTTCAGGTTTGGTTTCCAAGTTCAGTTGAACAATATTTCGCAGATGTTTAATTACCGGTTTGTGTATTTTGTTATTGAAAAATCGAAAGGTTTGGAGGTGTTAGGGATTTTCTCTGTGGCCATCTCCATTGCAGAAACCATATGGATCATCTCCAAAAGTATTTCAACTTATCAAACTTCATTATTGGTGAATACCACCGATCGGTCTAAACAAGCTATGAGCACGGTTTCCTTTGCGAAAATGAGTATATTCTTTACCGCCGTTGCGGTCATTGTTTTATTGATAATTCCAGAAGCGTTTTTTGCATGGCTTTTTGGGGAACAATTCAGTGTGATCAAAATGGTTAACGTGTATTTTGCGCCAGCTATTTTATTTCTCGCTTTTTTCGGAATAATCAACCACTATTTTTACAGTACGAATCGGAATGATATAAATATTTACGCGTCTCTCTTGGGGAATTTATTAACGCTGATATCAGCGTTTCTTTTAATTCCTTCATTTGGTCTTTTAGGAGCGGCAGGTACCTACAGCATTGCCTATTTCGGAATGTTGATTTTTATGTTGTTTGCTTTTCGAAGTGTTTCAGGATTAACCTGGACTTCTTTTTACCCAAAAAAGGATGATTTTAATCGGTTTATGAAACTCATTAATAAACGTCACTAAAGTAGTTAAATATGAACGTTTGTTCCATTTTTTGGGCTCACACATGATAAAATTTGTATTTATTCAATATTGTATTATCTTTACTCTAAACTAAATTAATTTTCTATGAAAAAAATATTATTTACACTTGCTATTGCGCTAGGTTCAACATTAAGTTTTTCTCAAGTCATTTTTTCTGGTGTATCACCAGCGAGCATTCAAGGTTCGTATGCTATGACATATGCTCCAGCAGGCGGGGACTGGGGAGTAGTGGATCTGCTCGACCCAGCGAATACGGTATTAGACACGTTGGTGCTTATTTCTGATGGGACTGCAGGAGATTCTCTAGGTTGTTTTGCAGCTGTAAACGGAGCAGACGTTGCAGGTCATATTGCCATTTTATACCGAGGAGGATGTCAGTTTGGTACGAAAGCATTGAACGCTCAAAATGCGGGAGCTATTGCTGTTGTAATTATCAATAATGCACCTGGTGGGCCAGTAGGAATGGGAGGGGGAGTCGATGGTGGTTCCGTAACTATTCCGGTTGTCATGATTGGAGATGATGCGGGTGCTATTTTGGTGGAAGAAATGCAAAACGGTCCGGTAGAAGTTTTCATCGGAAACAAAACTGGATTCTATCCAAATGACCTCGGAATGCTAAACAGAAGTGTACTACGTTCGAAAGCATCTGCTATGCCTTCATTATTGGCACAAACAAATGCTGATTATGATTTCCAAGTAGGTGCATGGGTGTATAACTTCGGTTTCCAAGACCAAACAAACCTTACCTTAAACGCTACTGTGGAAGTAGGTGGAGTAGAAGTTTACAATGAAACATCGGCGAACGTAGATTCACTTTTGGCTGGAGATAGTGTGTATTTAACATTACCTGATTTCTCTTTAGCAACGTATGATGATGGGTATTATAACATGGTGTATTCCGTTGTGAGTGACTCTGTTGATTTTTATGATTTTGATAATCAATTAGGAGCTGATTTTTACATCAACCCTACAGACTTTTCATATGCTACTTACGATCAAACGTTGAATGTCCCAAATAGCTCTGGAGGTTTCCGTTCTTCAGCGGCTACAAATAGTTATTCTGCATGTATCGCATTTAGAGATCCTAATGCAAGCCGAGTTGCTGCGACTGGGATGACGTTTGCTTCAGTGTTGGGTGCCGATGCTGTTCAGCCTTCATTGGATGGCGAGCCAATGGTAATTACCATGTACAGCTATGATGACGTATTCACGGATTTAAATGACGCTCCAAACCCAATTGCTGCTTACACACAATTGACAATGGGAGAATTTTTATACGTGGGAGACCCACAAGGAGAAATGGTTTCAGGAGAATTTAATGACCAAATCGTATTGGAAGATAATCAGCGTTACTTCTTTTGTGTAACTACATACAATTCTGATTTGTTTATTGGATTTGATCCAAATGCAGATTACTCATTAAACGGGAACTTGTACCTTCAACCATATGCTCCAATTGAGTCTGATGGAACATTTAATCCAGTAGGATTTGGATTTGATGCGATTCCTGGAATTTCTGTTCAATTTAAAGATGCATTGTTGGTGAATTTAGAAGCAGAGAAGTTAGCACTAGATATGCGTGCATATCCAGTTCCTGCATCGAGCCAAGTTACAGTTGATTTTAAAGACAACAAAGTAAACTTCCTAGAAGTTCTTAATGTTGCTGGTCAGCGTGTCGTTGCGCAAGACGTTAATACAATGGACAATTCAGTATTTGTTGATGTAAATGGATTGGAGAACGGTGTATACATGTTCAAAATGCATTTAGAAAATGGAATGTCTAAAACGTTACAAGTAGTGGTGAGTCACTAAGTAATTAGGTTTTAAATATTGCAAAGGGATACAACGCAGTTGTGTCCCTTTTTTTATTCCTTGTTCGAGGCTTCTGCGCAGTCAATACTTGACACGTGCTCGAACTTCTGCCTTCGACTCCGCTAAGTCAGCGCTTTTCTCGCGCTCGAACTTCTGAACTCTAATAAGAATACCCCCGATTCAATCCGAATTGCAAGAATAGCGATCCAGGCGGTGGAGCTAAACCGTCCGGTAATGGTTCGCCTGATTTGTCCAACATTGGATAGTGTGGATTAGTTTTTCTCATTGACACAGGGATAAATTTTTTATCATGCATTATTTTATTCTGAAGTATATGTCGAATATATTCATGGTCATATCCAAGGTCAACCCCAATAATATTTCCATGCGCCGTGAGAACATCTGCACTTAGGTGTAATATTCCATGACTTGTTTTTCCATAGATAGTGTTGACAAGATTTTTGTATTCTTGTGGGTAGGAATTATCCTTTATACGACGAATCCCTTCTGTTTCACCAGTCCAAAGATTTGTATGTAAAGAGAGGTTTAACCACTCTTCGTGGTAGCTGAAATGTGCATGGGAGGTCCTAAAGCGGTCTTTCCCCTGGCCAGCATAAAAGTCATTTTCAATAACGATGCTCCACTGCTCTAAGTGCACCGCCATGCCTCCTGATTTTTGGGAGCTTTTGGCATTGTCGATGTACCATAAATAATTGTATCCAATTCCGTATTGGTAGTTCGTTTGATGATTTAATCCATCCAATATGAAGGTAGGAATGGATGTTCTTTTTCCTCCCATAAAAACAATTCCAGTATTGATCCGAGAAGAGTAGAATTGTGTTCTGCCTCCCAAATCTTTTCCGGTTAAATGAAAAAGTCCTCCTGAATTGAATTGAACAAAATCAGCGATAATATAACCTTGTACTTTAATTCCAAGTTGATTGATATGTGTACCAAATTGAGTACTTATTCCTACTTGAATCCCCCAGTTACTTCCTGTTTGGACTTGAGCGAGGTGCATAAATGGAATCAATATTCCAAAGCTTAAAATGGTCTTGTTAATGAAGGAGTTAATCGACTTCATAAGCGCCTATATCAGGAGATGTAGCGTTCCGAGGAGTTTCTTCAATATCGAAAAAATTACTAAAAAGAGCGCCTCCGTTATTATTCAAGGGTGAGTTTACAGGGAATTTAAAATCTAGTTCTTCGACGTTGTTGAATAACGGATTCAAATTCCAAATGGTATTGGAGAATCCAGGATTCCCAATAATTGGGGTTTCTAGTCGAATTAAGTTATATTGATAATCATAATTGATGGTAACCGCTCCTCCTTGAGTGATGGTGTCATAAGCCAATTGATTTTCACCATTTCCAAAAATTACTGAATTCGTTATGGTTCCTTCATTTATTCCGCCAATATATGTTATCCCATCGTTTCGAGTAAAATAGTTTTTAATGGCAACAGCAGGTTGATTTCCATCTGTACCATAACCTAGGAAATGACAGTGGTTGAAGTTGTAGTCTCCCCCTTCGAGCAGAAATAATCCGTAGAAATTGTTGTTGTGAACTAGTAAGTTGTCTCCTTTAATTTTCCCTCCTGAATAATTAAATATTCCGTAGCTGGAGTGGTTATATATTTCAGAATTACGAATCTCAACAGTATAACCAGTATTTGATGGGTCTTCCGAAAAAATATGAATTCCTGCTGTTCCATTTTTAATGATAGCATGTTCAATTAATGAGGGGCGCGCTTCTTGAAAATAAACTCCATAGTACTGACCTTTAACATCATCGTAAAAGGATTCTAAACGGTCACCTTGGATGGTTACTTTATTGTTTAGTTCCCCGGCAATATGCAAGCTCCCTTTGTAAACATAGAGCAACGAATTTTTATGTAAGTAAATATTCGTTCCCGCTGGAATCGTTAGTGATTGCGCGGAGTCAATGCCTGCAAAACCATAAATGACATGTGGCTTATCGTTTGGCCAAACTCCGTCATTCACATCATTGAAATGAAAATACGCATCTTGACCCCAAGCGGCAAGCAGAACACGTTGTTCAACACCGTTTGTCGTAAACATTATGGAGTCTTCGATAACGAAAGGATCATTTAAATTGTTTTCCCCCAAAGTGACTTCAACAAACCCATAAATACTGTCGTTGGCGGGAATTCTAATATCTTCAAATAGAACACCACTTACTCCATCTAAATTAAAACGATAAGCGGAGGCATTTCCTCCTGCTAACTGTATTTTGTCCACAATGACCGGGCGATTGGATCGGTTGTAGATTTTGAAGTTTTTGGTAGTAGAACCGATCGTAGTGAAGACGGTATCGAAAAGCAAAGTGTCTGCTGAAAAATGAAGAGATTCATTAGATAAAAGAAGGGCTTTCTTGCACCCTGAAGAGGTGATGAGTAAAAGAACAATTCCGAAAAATGTTCCGATAAAAAGATATGGCTTTAACCTATTCACTTGAGTATAACGAGGAGCTCAACGTATTATTTTACAAGTATACGACTTCCCCGTCGAAGGAGCTTTAAGTTTACGGAATTTTCTTGTCATCTAACAAAAGAACGTTATCTTAGAGCCTCAAAATTGAAATCAAACACTATGCAGCAAATAAAGAATTATGTCTGTGGAAGTTGGGTAGCAGGAGAAGGTGTTGAAACACGGCTATACAATGCTATAACGGGCGAACAATTCGCTGAAACATCTTCAAAAGGACTAGACTACGAGCGTATTTTAGCCTATGGTCGAGAAAAAGGTGGTGAAGCTTTACGCAAAATGACCTTCCAAGAAAGAGGGAGAATGTTGAAAGCATTAGCACTTCATTTGTTGACAAAAAAGAATGCATATTATCAATTAAGTGCTGCAACTGGAGCTACCAAAGTAGATTCATGGATTGATATAGAAGGAGGAATTGGTAACTTATTTGCCAATGCGTCGTTGCGCAGACAGTTTCCTGACTTACCCTATTATGTGGATGGAGACGCTGCTCCGCTGTCAAAAAACGGAACGTTTATCGGTCATCATATCATGGTGCCAAAACGGGGGGTGGCAGTACATATCAATGCCTTCAACTTTCCGATTTGGGGAATGTTGGAGAAAATTGCGGTGAACTTAATGGCCGGTGTTCCTGCAGTGGTGAAACCTTCGGAGTTTACATGCTACCTTACGGAGTTAATGGTGAAAGATATTATAGATTCTAAGATTTTACCAGATGGAGCTCTTCAATTGGTGAATGGATTGGGTCGAGGAATTATTGATCATGTAACGAATCAAGATGTGGTGACCTTTACGGGTTCTGCCGCTACTGGGAAAATATTAAAAGGGTTACCTGTTATATTGGAGGAGTCAGTCCCTTTTAACTTAGAGGCAGATTCGTTAAATGCATGTGTGCTGGGACCTGATGCAACTCCAGGTACAGCTGAGTTTGAATTGTTTATCAAAGAGGTTTCACGCGAAATTACGGTGAAAACAGGTCAGAAGTGTACAGCTGTGCGTAGGATTCTAGTCCCTGAGAATCTTGTGGATGAGGTACAACGAGCTGTTTCCAAACGATTAGCACAAACAAAAATTGGAGATCCTGCACAAGAAGGAGTGCGAATGGGAGCATTAGCAACTCGTTTACAAGTTGAACGGGTGCGCGCGAATGTTGAACAATTGGCGAAGTCTCAAGAAATGGTCTACGGTAATTTGGATGCGTTTGAGGTTGTGGGTGCGGATAAAAATAAGGGAGCGTTCTTTTCTCCTATTTTGTTTTTGAATAATGACCCACATAACAAAACAGATGTGCATAATATAGAAGCTTTTGGACCGGTTTCTACCATTATGCCGTACAAAGATTTAGTCGATGCTGTTAAATTAACTGAACTCGGAAAAGGATCGTTGGTAACATCAATTGTTACTGCAGACGACAAAATTGCGCGTGAATTTGTAGTGAACGCAGCACATATGAACGGTCGTATTCTTGTGTTGAATGAAGCGTGCTCGAAAGAAAGTACGGGACATGGTTCGCCTATGCCAATGTTAACACATGGTGGTCCAGGACGAGCAGGGGGAGGAGAAGAAATGGGTGGAAAACGAGGTGTGTTGCATTACATGCAACGTACTGCGATTCAAGGTCACCCTACAACAATTACTGAGATCACACAGCAGTTTCAAGTAGGTGCTGCACAGCCAGAAGCTGATCCTCATGTGTTTAGAAAGCATTTTGAAGAATTGGTGATTGGTGAGACAGTATTTACACATAAGCATACGGTAACTGTTTCAGACATTGTGAATTTTGCGAATGTTTCAGGGGATAATTTCTATGCGCATATGGATGAGACTTCTTTAGATGGTACTATTTTCGAGCAACGTGTTGCGCACGGATACTTTTTACTTTCCAAAGCCGCAGGACTATTTGTTGACCCTAAGAAGGGCCCCGTTTTATTGAACTACGGCGTAGATAGTTGCCGCTTTACAAAACCAGTATATCCGGGAGCGACAATTGGTGTTCGATTTACAGTGAAGGAAAAAGTAGATCAAGAGAAACGGTCTGAAGACGATATCGCAAAAGGAATCGTTAAGTTCTTAGTAGATATCTATGACGAGACTGGAGAAACAGTTGGTTTAGCAACCATTTTAACAATGGTTAAAAAGCTTGATCAATCCGAGTAATGATAATTTTTTGTTAATTAAAGAGCACTCGGCGAGTTCGAAGTGCTCTTTTGTGTTCATTACCCCCTGATTTTTTTATATTTTTACCCCCAAATACGTTATTCATGTGGTTTAAGCTTTCTCAAATAATCCTGCGTAATCGAGTACTGATCTTATCAGTAATTGGTGTAATCACCATCTTCTTCGGGTATTTTGCGGCAACCAACTTGAAATTGGATAATAAATATGGGAATATGCTTCCCAAGAAATCTCCTGCTCAAGAGAATTATCAAAAGTTCAAAGAGATGTTTGGTGAAGACGGAGGGACGTTGGTGATCGCTATTCAGACAGATAATTTGTACACTGAAAGCAATTTCTTGAAGTGGAAAGAATTGGGTGAAGGTATTTCTGCTTTTGATGGAGTGAGTTCGGTGATTTCAGAAGCAGACTTATATGCGATTACTAATAATACAGAGGAGAGCAAATTTGAAGCAGTTCGAATATTTCAAGATCAAACCTTTCAGGAGAAGTCGATTCAAGAGTTAAGGAAAGAAATTCGTAAAAACCCGTTGTACAACAATTTATTGTATAACGATTCAACATCTGTTTCCTTGATGATGATTAACGTTGAAGAGTCCTTTCTAAGTAATCAGAAGAAATCAAAAGTCGTACTTGAAATTGAGGAGTTTGCGCTCGACTATGAAAAGTATTTTGGAAAACTTCACTTTGCCGGATTGCCGCACATACGTGTTGTTATTGGAAAAAGAATCATCGGGGAGATGTACATTTTTATTGGATTGGCAATTGCCGTAACTTCTTTGTTGATTTTCATCTTTTTCCGTTCGTTTAAAGTAGTGTTATTTTGTAATATCGTAGTTTTTGTAGCTGTTATTTGGTCGCTCGGGTTGATTGGATTATTCGGCTTTAAACTCTCCATTTTGATGGCGTTGATTCCGCCGTTGATGATTGTAATTGGTATCCCCAACTGTATTTTTCTGTTGACCAAGTTTCACCGTGAGGTCAAAGATCATGGAAATAAGACAAAGGCGTTATCACGCGTTATTCAAAAAGTAGGAAATGCAACATTTCTCACTAATTTGACCACCGCCTTGGGTTTTTCGACCTTTATTTTTACTAATTCGGAGAAGTTAATCGAATTTGGAACGATTGCCTCAATCAACATTTTAATGGTGTTCGTTCTTTCCATTACAATAATTCCTATCGTTTTTTCGATTTCGAAATCACCTAAGCCAAAGCACTTAAAACATTTAGAAAAGACGTATACGAATGCCGTCATCGATAAGTTTGTGCACCTTGCCTCCAATAAACGCCCATTAGTATACGCAGTGGCCATTGGGGTTGTTATGCTTTCGCTGATTGGACTTTCTCGTATTGAAGCCACTGGAAACCTTACAAGTGATTTACCCGATTCGGACCCCATCCTCAAAGATATTCAGTTTATTGAGCGGAATTTTGGAGGAGCAGTGCCCTTTGAGCTGATGATTGATTATAAGGTCGATGGAAGGAAGCTAAGTTCTGATTTATTGTCAAAGGTAGAAGGCGTTCAAAAGCTACTTGCTGAGGACACGTTGTTTAGTAAATCCCTTTCAGTGGTCGACTTAATGAAGACCATCAATA
>Ga0181574_10001802_pt1 | contig 19823 bp, 16 predicted proteins | sample 101ome_24_FD_145600 | JGI IMG/M metagenome (GOLD analysis project Ga0181574, IMG submission 145600) | Coastal salt marsh microbial communities from the Groves Creek Marsh, Skidaway Island, Georgia - 101410AT metaG (spades assembly) | ecosystem: Environmental > Aquatic > Marine > Intertidal zone... | reverse complement strand
CGTTTTCGCGATCGGTAATAATTCTTCGCACAGCGCCGTGGCGAGAAGTCCGTCCGGCGTCCTATCAAAAAGGCGGCCTTCGATGGCCGCCTCAAGCGCTTCAAGTCGCCTAGCTACCGTGCTGTTACTCACGCCCATAGCGGATGCTGCCGTGCGCGTCGATCCGTGACGACTGCAGGCCAACAGCACCTTCAAATCGTCCCAGCTAAGCTCCTGCATAATGTTCCTTAATTAAGAGAGCGGCTTGCCCTCTTTGTCAGTCAGCACCAAGGCATCATTGGTTACTTTGCATAGCAATCGTTGACGTGATGCGCCGTCCGGTACAACGGACAATTTGACGGTGAGAGTGCCCGAATACCTCTTGCTACCCTTCATCGTGATACGCGTATCATCACCGAACTTCTCGAGTACTTCAGCCTTGCATTGCCCGTAGGCAGCACTCACTGGGGTAGACGCGTTGGCTTCGACCCCCATACCCAAAACAACCAATGCGGAAATTACAACAGACTTAACTCTATCCATGTTTCATTACTCCTTGATTAACGTCACTGCGGTATGACGACAGAAAGGATACGCGGGGCTTGTGAGTCCCGCCTGTAACGAAAACGCAGTCAGGCGCCCCAAAAATGGAACGCAAACCGGAAGGTGAACAAAGGCCTTATAGGGCGCGAAAAAATGCGAGCGCAGGCGCTTTAATTATTTCTGTTTTCCGCAGGAACAAACCGGCGATCTGCCTGATCCCACCACCAAAAATCAGGTAATGGCACGCGATCCGGCCACTCCTGATCCATGGTGTCACCATTGTAAAGACGGCCATTGATGAGGACTTTATCGATATCGACGGTATTGCGAATGTCATCCAGCGGGTTGCTGTTTAGCACGACCATATCGGCCAGCTTCCCTACCTCAATGGACCCAAGATCCTGCTCGACACCAATGATCCGCGCACCGTCGATGGTGGCCGCTCGGAGGACCTCAACCGGCGTCATACCGCCCATGGCAAACGACCACATTTCCCAATGGTAGGCGAGGCCCTGCAACTCACCGTGACCGCCAATACCGACGAGACCACCAGCGCGTTGAATCTTCGCTACCTGAGCTGCCGCCTGCTTGAAGTCGAACTCACTCTCGTGAAGCCAAGCGGAGCGCCGCAAGGTCATCTCATCGAGTCGATTTTTAGGATAGAAGCGCTTTAACTTGGGATTGTCGTGCACGTCAGTGCGGGTAAAGAAGTAATCAACCAAGGTAGGGGCGTTGTATTGAACAACCAACGTCGGCGTATAGGCGGTCTTGGTCTTAGCAAAGACCTCGACAACGTCCTTGTAGAACGGCGCGTCCGGCAGTGTATGCTCGTTTCCGTGCATACCATCGATCGCATGCGTGATATTCATCGCCTGATCGGCAGCGCCTTCGGTGGTGGGCATCAAGCCCAGCTTCTGACTGGCCTGTACCACCCACTGTCGCTGCTCACGATTACCAACCACATAACTTTTAATGTTGTTGGTGTGATAGTGCTCGCTGTAGCGCCGGAGATAAGAATGGGCCTCATCGTATGACTGAAAGTCGGTGTCACCAAAGACGCCGCGTGCTGTCATGAAAGCGCGCTGACCAATAGACTGCCCGGTCTCCACAAAATCCCGGTAAGCCAGGTAGTCGTTAGATGCTGTTTGCACGTCGAGACCAGCGGTTACACCATAAGCCACATTGGCGACGAGCGACCAATTGTGGGGTTCGAGCACATCGCTGGTTCTGAACTCCCAGTGGGCATGCGTATCGATAAAACCGGGTACGACAAATTTGTTGTTAAGGTCGCGCCTCGCCGTTCCATCGGGCACTGCCAAGCTGCCATGGTCACCGACCGCATGAATGCGGTTATCGACGATCAGAATATCTTGCGACGTGCGCACCTCTGCCATGGCTTCCGTCGACTCACCGGACATGCTGATGAGATTGACCCGCTCTAATAACAGCGCGCCTGTTGGGGTCGATCTGGGCACGACCACGTCCATATCAACGGCAGTCACAGCGGGATGCTCGTCTTCAGGAACGAAGCTATCTAATGCATCATCATCGGCATCCGCAACGGCGTCTTTCGAATCTGCGTCATCTGCCTCAAAGCTCAGACTATCTAGCGGGCGAGAATAAAAGGTGTTTCCGATTGCCCACCAGACACCACTACCATCGCTGGACCAACCCAGATAGTCTGCCCCCACGTGGGTTAACCGCTTTACCGGTACGTCGCCGCCTCTGAGGTTGGCAACAACCGCCTGTGCGCCCACTTTTGGCTTTGCAATCCACCACACCTGCTTGTTAGCAAACGCCAATACCGAGTTGCCGTCTGGGTGTATGTAAATAGCTTCAGCTCGCGGGGGCTCATCGCCACGACGGTTGCCGCGAGGAGCGTTTACCGTCATTTCATCGCGATGGTCGGTACCGCTAAGCGTCAGTGAAAAGAGTCCGTCATCGCCAGTAAGATACACACGACCTGCCTCAGGGCCAAAGTGAGGATAACGTCCACTGTCGAGCGCCTTGATAACGGTTTGCTCACCGCCTTTGGCAGGCAATGAGATCAACTCCAGTGGAATTCTCAAACCCCCAAACTCACTAAACGTCTGATTGCGAAGAAACTCGTTTCCTCGCATGGCAACGATCGTGCTGCCGTCGGGACTGAACGCCAGATCGGTGTAAAACGCCTCGATGTCAGTAAGCTGTCTTGGCTTACCCTTGCCATCAGAGCGCATCTTGTAAATGTGCCCGCCGCGCGCATGCGACCAGGTGGTGTAAGCAATCCAGCGACCATCAGGTGACCAGATCGGCTTAAATTCATTTTGATTGCTGTTGGTGAGACGTTTTAGGTTTTCCCCGTCCGCATCCATGACATAGATTTTGGTCAAGACAGACGCTGCCACCTTGCTCTGATCGGGCGAGGGTCGCGGGTCCTGAATCAGCGTGGCCGTCAGATCAGCTTGCGGCACCCGATAAGGCGCCGTGAGATCGGGTCCAATGTCGAGCGCCACATCTGCAGTAAAGGGGATTTCCTCACGGTCGCCCGTTGCCACATCAACCCGCCAGATTTTGCCGAACGCATTGAAGATGACCTGCCGGCCATCAGGCGTGAACGAGTAACCGGGCAAGAGATCGCGACTCGGCGGGCGGAAGTTCTCCTGCGCATCGCGTTGAATCGGGTAGGTTAGCCATCGGTCCGCGCCCGAATTCAGGTCGCGAATTCGCAGTCCTGTCTGAGCTTCGAATCGCGTGCCGTACACCATGAACCGACCATCGGGAGACAACACGGGGCGAAAGGCACCACCCTCGCCTTGCGTCAACGGCTCGATATCGCCTGTGGCAAAGGTGTAGCGACTGATCTGCGATGCAGGGATATCCCGCCGAGAACCCTGACCCTTCGCGAAGTAGAGATGCTCGCCGTCGGGCGAGGCCTCGACACCAACACCCCAGAAGCGCTCATTACCCCCTGAGCCCGTCAAAGTCACGCCGGAGCCACCGTCGACGTGGAACATCACCAGCTCAGTATCAGTACCAACTCGAGTAACGATGATGTAATCGCCATCCGAGCTCCACTGGGGAGAAATCATACCGGCGTGGCGTTCCGACGAGAGTTGTCGAGCGTCGGCACCGGTGATGTCAGCAACCCACAAATTAATGGCGCCGTCTCGATCACTGATGAACGCAATCTGCTGTCCATCAGGTGAGATCACGGGCTGGCTGTCGTATCCAAGGCCTGAGGTAATGCGAATCGCCTCACCACCATCGATAGGTAAGCGATATAAATCGCCCAAGAGATCAAAGATGAGGCTATCGCCCTCGGGTGCCACATCAATGGAGAGCCATGAACCCTCATCCGTCGTGAAACTGAGAACGTCGGTAGCGCCCTCAAGCGGCAAGCTATCTTTTTCTGAGTCTGCCTGCGCCGCGATCGGTGCCAAGGTCATCGTGGCTGTCACTAATACTTGCGCTAATCGATTCATCTCTGATCACGTCCATTGCTATGAGGTGTGTGAACTTGATTATAAGCAGACCCGAGCGGCATACGCACGACGATAACGTCGCGGAAAAATCAGGGATTCCAGAAACGATTGACTGGGCCCTTAACCTCAAGCGTGCTGTTTTCGGTAATCCACATTGCGCCGCCCTTAGCGACCAAGGCTACCCGACCCAGCACCTCAATGTCCTCCAGCGGATTGCCCGCAACGACGAGAATATCGGCCTGTTTTCCGGGCTCCAGACTGCCGCGCTCGGCGAATACGCCGAGTATCTCGGCGTTGGTTTTGGTTGCAGCCGATATGACCTGAATCGGTGTCATGCCACTGTCGACCAAGGCAGACATCTCACGCCATATGGCCTCTAGATGCATATTGAGCGGACTGGCTGCATCAGTGCCGACACCGATGCGCGCCCCAGCATCGATAAACTGACTGGCGGATTGTTTTGAGTTCCTTATCTCAGTCGCCGCGTTCCTAAAATACGGAAGCTGGTGAAAATTCTGAAATGAATCCATGAACTCTCGGTAGATATCATCCGGCATATCGGTTTTGTAATCGGCTCTCTTCAGGCGCGAGGGAAATGCCAGCGTCGACGGATAGACCCAAACACGATGAGAAATTGTTTGAACGATAGGAATCTCTTTGTGCGCGATGCTATTAATCAACGCCTCTTCATAGGGTGGATTCCCGGCCGAGCCAACGTGTTGAAATACATCAACACCGGCGTCAATCGCCATTTTAATAGCTTCCGGGTCGTAAAGATGAGCGTGAACCTTGACGCCCCGCGAATGAGCCGCAGCCACAATGGCGTGATAGTCCTCCTGCGTCAGGCCCTCCCAGGTTTTAATGACGTCAGAACCCCGATCGATAAGCTCGAGAGCTTTGCGAGCGCCCTCCTCGGGTGAGCTGATCACCTCCTCATAGCTATCGGGGATGGTGTCGTACTGAACGCGGGTTATCCAAGGACCCGATACCAGTAGACGAGGGCCGGGAATCTCGCCCGCATCGATTTTTCTTCGGACATCAAGAATCTCAAAGGGTGCGCCCAAATCAAGTGCGGTAGTAACGCCCGCTCTTAATATTTGCTTGGCGGCAATAGGCATGACCTCATCTAGGCGCTCATCGCCACCCAAAAATTCGTAGTAACGCTCGTAAGAACCATGTCCGATCAAATCGACGTGAACGTGATTATCGATCAGTCCGGGAAGTACCGTGTGCCCCCCTACATCGATGACCCTTGCATTAGCAGGTATCTGAACGTCACTAGCCGATCCCACCGCCGTGATAACGCCATCTTCATAGACAACGACACCGTTAGAAATTGGGGCCACCTCATAACCGTCCAGCACCTGAGCGCCGACCAGCGCAACAGGCCCTACTGGATGCGCTTGCGAGGCGGTCGATGTAGGCGGGACAAAAATGAGCCATGTAGACAGGACTAACACCCAAAAATGAAGTGTTAGCGAAACGGGCCGTGATCGTCGTGTTAACGAATGTTCAACTCTCATACCCACCTCGGCTGTGACGTCAGAACCGCAACGTTAAACGACATTGATGGGGCTGTCATGACGTTCCACTCTGGTTTGCGCCCCTCGGTTTACCGCTGTCCTTGGTTCAACTACACTGATTACTATAGACACTCAACAATAAGACTATGACAGTCACTAAGCCCAAACGAATCAGACTCAGTCCCGAGGCACGGCAAGAGCACTTGCTCGATTGCAGCGCGGAAATGATCGCAACGGACGGCATTGCCGGCTTCACAATGGAAGGGCTAGCAAAGCGCGCGAATGTGTCCGCACCGCTGGTCTATAACTACTTCCCAAATCGAATCGAGCTCCTTCAAACATTACTCAAACGCGAGTTCGCACGGTTTAACAGGCGAACCGCGAACGACGCGGAGCAAGCAACGAGCTTCGAGGACATTGTTCGTGTCGCCGTCAGAAGTAATTTTGATCACTGCGCGCCGGGCACAGTGCTACCCATTCTCATCACTCAGCCGGAGATAGCGAGCGTCGTACAGAACAGATTGGTACAAAACTCGCGACAAGCCGCCAGCTACCTTATTGAGAAAGTCTCCGAACACTACCGGCTTGACGAAGACACGGCACGTCTCATTGTGCAGCTATCTTCTGGTGCTGCTTGGTCAGCCGCTGAGCTAGCTGGCAAACGAGGCTTAAGCATGGATGAGACCGTTGAGCTGACGGTCAACTACATCATTGCAGGTATAGAAACGCTAGTAGCAGGAAAGAAAAACGAACGACAATTTAAGTAACACGCCACTGAAATCAAAGCTTACCTAGAGAGGCTGAATCAATGACTGTTAACCGCCAATGGCGCCTAGCAAAACGCCCCGAGGGAATGATCGGGGAAGCCAATTTTGAGTTTGTAGAGACCACCGTTCCGAAGGTCGTCGACCAGCAAATATTGGTCAAAAATCTTTACTTTTCTTTTGATCCCACACAGCGAGGCTGGGCGGTCGACCGTCCCAGCTACCTGCCGCCCGTCGGCATAGGTGAGGTTATGCGAGCAGGTACGGTCGGACAGGTCGTGCTCTCCAACCACGATGATTTCTCCGAGGGCGATCTCGTACAAACTATGGGTGGCTGGCAGGACTATGCGGTTATTACTCCAGGCGAAGGCGTTACCGGCGTCACCAAAGTGCCTGAGGGAGTCACACCGGAGATGATGCTTTCTGTCATTGGTTTGACAGGTATCACCGCCTACTTTGGTCTGCTCGAATTAGGCCAGCCAAAAGCTGGCGAAACGGTGCTGGTCTCAGGCGCTGCCGGCGCCACCGGCTCGGTTGCGAGCCAGATAGCCAAGATTAAAGGGTGTCGCGTGGTCGGCATCGCAGGCGGTCCCGAGAAATGTCGATGGCTCACCGAAGTGGCAGGGCTGGATGCAGCGATCGACTACAAGCAGGGCAACTTGGACGAGCAAATTGCCGCTGCCTGCCCCGATAAGTGGGATGTCTTTTTTGACAACGTCGGCGGCGACACGCTAGAAGCGGCCCTCAACCACCTCAATCTCTATTCCCGTGTTGTTATGTGCGGTGGCATCTCTGGCTACAACGCAGAAGAACCGATTCCGGGACCCTCAAACCTGATGAATCTCGTGACAAACCGAGCCCGTATGGAAGGGTTCATCATCCTCGATTACATGCCACGGGCCATGGAAGCCATTCAGGACCTCATGGGTTGGGTGATGTCTGGCGATCTGAAGTTTCAGGTCGATGTACAGGAAGGCTTCGAGAATATCCCAAATACACTTAGTCGCCTCTACACGGGCGAGAATCATGGCAAGCAACTACTCAAACTGGCTGATCCCAGCTAAAAAGATTACGGGCGCCAATGAATAACAACAACGTCGGTTTATTAGAAAACAACGAAGTCATTGACCGCGTTTTTGAGCATATCGATAACGGTACGACCGATCTTGGAGCAGCGCAGTGGCATGAACCGGTAGAGCACTACACAAGTCAAAGCCGTTACGAACAAGAGATCGCGCTACTGCGACAGCGACCGGTTGTGTTTTGTCCGTCGGCGGCTATCCCGGATGCAGGTAGTTTTATCTCTCGAACGGCGGCAGGTACGCCACTACTCGTCGTCAGAGACAACGACTTGAAGGTCCGCGCCTTTATCAACGCCTGTCGTCATCGAGGTATGAAAGTGGCGTCAGGTCAGGGCTGTACACGGACCTTTTCCTGCCCCTATCACGGATGGACCTACAACCTCGATGGATCGCTTCGCGGCGTCCCCGGCGAAGAAGCCTTCCCCGATCTGGAAAAAGAAACAGCGGGATTAAAGGAACTCTTCGCGATTGAGCGGGGGGGGTTGGTTTATGTGCAGCAAGAGGGAACTCCCAGGCTCGAAACGCTCGATACCGCGCTGGATTTTTTCGAATCGTCCCAGCCGCTCATTCATCAGAGCGACACCCTTGATGAGGCTAACTGGAAACTCCTCACCGAGACGCTGCTCGAGGGCTATCACATCAAGTCGCTGCACCGAGAAAGTTTCTATCCCTTCGGGCTAGATAACGTGAATGTGGTGGAATCATTTGGTCAAAATTCACGCGTCGTATACCCGTTTAAGCGCATCGAGAAGCTGCGCGCCGTATCTCCTGATGACCGTGAAATCGAAGGGTTTGCGACCCTCGTCTACCACCTGTTTCCAAACGTCAGCGTCTCGGTACTGTCAAAGCATACGAGTGTCACCGTCATTGAACCGTTGTCACCGTCTCGCACACAGATGTTCTCCTATTACATTAAGCACTCGGCCAAAAATGGCGTTGAAATTAGCGTTGAGGAGGCCATGCGAGACGTTGACTTTGTTAATCAGTCCGGTCAGGAAGAAGATCGAGCCGCCGCGAGAGACATACAGGAAACCGTTACAACATCGGCCAATTCACATTTGACCTTTGGCTACTACGAAAAGGCGATCGTCAGTTTTCATCAGCAACTTCAATCTGAGTTGGGGGAGACCTAAATGGTCAGGCTCGTTATTGGAGTGGCTCAACCTGTCGTCACTGTGACCTATCAGAAAAAAGGATAACCCCGGGGAGAGAACAGAATGCGAGACATATCAAAGTCGATAGAGGCCTGCGCCGCACGCTATGGTGAGCAAGCGGCTGCCATGCGCGACTACCTAGTGGCGGGACAAGATGCCGCCTTGGCGCTGGATAATCGAGGCCCCATTGAATTCGACGCATCGGGCAAACTCGCTCAACACATTCTTGATGCCTACTCGAAGTATGGATTTTATGTCTTTACGGGGGTACTCACTGAGGAAGAATGCGAAGACATCGAGGCCGATATGGTGGTGCTCAAGGCTTCTTTCCCGGTCGCTCCCGACAGCACGGTCGACGCCGAGGGCCGACCCGCACTGGGTTCGGACTCGTTAACACCCCACCTGGTCTGGTCAAAACCACTGGGCGACCCGCTCGGTGGCACCCAGCTCGCGAACGGACGACACCAGGTCAAAATGTTTGAGCCCGAGGCTACGGCTGACACGCCGTTAGCATCGCCGTTCATCTTACTCGGCTCACTCCGTTTCTCAGATGCCTGTTTACGGACCTACGCACATCCAGAATTACTCCGCGTCGCGGAAGCCATCAACGGCGAGGACTTTGCCCCCTTCAACGAGGCGCTGTTCATCAAAGAGCCAGGAATTGGGGCTGCAGTCTCATGGCACCAGGACGGCGTGACCCACTGGGACAGTCCAGATTTCGATGAAAATATCCACGGCTTTAACTTCATGGCGCAGCTCTATGGGAGCACAGCGGTCAATGGTGTCTGGGTGTTACCCGGCAGCCATAAGCTCGGCAAAATAGACATCAAAGACTTAGTGTCGTCATCCAAGAGTGAGCGAATTGAGGGCGCAGTTCCCTTGGTCTGCGACCGCGGCGATGTCGTCATATGTAATCGTCAGGCGCTGCACGGCTCCTTCCCTAACAGTGGGTTCGAGCCGCGCCTTACCGTTAACTTTGGTTTCCACAAACGTTCATCCGTGCTGGGTGTAAAGGGTGGAGGTATCCACTCAGATGCGCAGGTCTTCGACGATGAGATTATCGCGAGGCGGTCGCGCGTTTTAGGTTATGCCATCGCGGCGCGGAGGGAGCGATTCCCAGAGGAAACCGCTTACGAGTACAAGCCTTTTACCGAGCAATCGCTGTCGTTTGTTTGGGATGACGCTGCGCGGGCGGATATCCATGACTACAACAGGGATGACCTGAGTATTTAGGTCTCATTCGAGCGAGAGAATATCGGCCAGAAGCGCCTCCACATAAGGCTGGTTCTCCATGTGGGGTAAATGACCAGATTCGGGCACAAAATGCTCGACGCGCTTGGGGAGTAAACGCTGCAGTTTCTCGGCAAAGCCCGCATAAACAACGACGGTATCGCTGTCACCCCAGATGGTGGTGACCGGTATATCGGACGCTTGAAGCTCGGCATGAATACGATCCAGCTCCCCTGAATCGTGATTCTTGCGGGTCGATATCAGTGCGCGAGCAAAGCCTTCATACACGAGCAGTTCAGCGTATTTGTCATCCCAGTCCTGAAAATTTGTCGGGTCTTTAAAGTCTGACAGCTGGCCCGCGGGCAGTTCGGGGTAACGAGCCAAAAGCTCGTCAATTTCCGCCTGGGTAACGTCGACGTTGGTAGCGCGGCTAACATCTCTGAAACCGGACGACGCCACGTAGATCAGTTGCTCTACCCGCTCGGGCGCGAGGCCTGCTACCTGACTGACTACCCGCCCACCGTTGGATAATCCGAGCAAATTCGCTTTTTCAATCTCTAGATAATCGAGTAATTCGAGTACTTGGGTGGCGAATAATTGATCGGTGTAAGCCACGTCTGGATTGTCCGAAAATCCACGCCCGTAGAGATCGAGAGTCACGACACATCGCCCTTTCGAGACAAGGAAGTCGTACGTTGGATCCCAAATGTAGGAGGGTACCGAGAAGCCATGCACCAAGACATCGGCAGTCGCACAAGACGCTGCATTAGCCTGCCGATAGTAGGTAAAGCCCTCGGATAGCGCGACAAAGGCCGCACCCTCAGGTAGCGCTACACTCGCTCTGAACGCTGCATCTTTGGTCACCGATTCGTAACGACTATCAGCTGATACCGGCAACGCCGCAGTGCCGATAAATATCACCATGCCCAAGGTGAGTAGTGACATGACACGTCTTATCACTGCGTTATCTTCCACTCTTTTCAATACTCTCTCCAACGACCTCTTCGACCGAAAAACAGCTGCCATCACAGGATGACCGGTGAAGTCAGTTGAACGTCAGCGTGTGACCACACGGATGCCCACTGTTTTTGGATCACTTTTGCTTCGTTTTTCTTGTTTTGAGCTTCCAGCGCCTTCATCAGACCAAATAAGGACCAACCGTTATTCTGGTGCCAACGCAAATCTTTTCTGAACACCGCTTCGGCTTGCTCAAATCGCCCCGCGACCAACAGCGCGTGGCCTAGATAAAGCCTCATCGATTGCGGCCAATCGGGGGGCTCTGTGTAGTTATTCGTATCCTCGAGGGCAACACCTTTTTCGAAGGCAGCTATTGCGCCTGTAAGATCTCCTTCCGCGAGTTTTATCTCGCCATCCAATGCGTGCGCCGCCAGAGCCAACAGCTCCGCCGTGGCCGTTGCGCCAGCGCGATTCACTGAGACATCGGGCGATTGTGCAATGTGCTGAATGTTGCTCAGCTCCTGCTGCGCGCGGTCGAGCGAGCCTTTGGCAATGTGGGCGCTACCTTTGACATAAGACAGGATGCCATCGAGATAGGGCGTTGAGTGCGGAAGACTCTCAATGGCAAGTAGCTCATCCCACTGACCAAATATTTTTAGCGTCACCCAGGGCGCTGCAACACGCTTTTGCATGCGACCCATGGGCGTGCCATGTTGACTAATGGCCTCAGCCATTTGCTTGGCAGATTTGATAGCGAGTTCAGAGCTGCCCTGCATCGTGGCTGCATAACGCACGAAATCGAGCGCATGCCCGGCATGTATTTTGTGGGATAGCGGGTAGGTGCCAATGTTCGGCAATGGAAGGTCGCCCCAGTGCTGTGCAAACTCTTTGTCCACGGCAAGCGAGCGCAGGTTGTTGTCGATGGCTCGCTGATAATCGCCAACGCGCACAAAGATATGCGCGGGCATATGAACCACGTGACCGCCGATGGGTAGGGTCGCCTCGAGCGCATCAGCAGACACCATGGCGCGCTCAGGCTCAAGCGAGGCCTCAATAAGATGGATGTGGAGATGGTACACGCCGGGATGCGGATCGCCGGTAGTAATCACATGCTCGAGCGCTTCTGCGACAGCCAGCGTCTCTCCTTTTGCCTCACCGCTCTTATCCCAGTAGTCCCAGCGGCGAATCGACATAAAGCTCCCTGCATAGAGTGCTGCGACATCTGGATCATCAGGATACTTTTTGTTGAGCTTACGCATCTCCGCTAGATAAGCGCGGTCGCGCTCGCGAGGGTCAGGGATGCTTTTCGCATCGTAAAACACATAAAGCGCATTGATCAGCGCGGCTTCCATCGGCGTTGCACGGTTGATACGAGCAAGAGCTGCTTCAATCGCTGCTAGACCTGCTCCTTGAGGATCATCAGGCATTTGCGCATATCGGGAATTTGGATTCGGTCCCGCCGCATGTGCAATCCCCCAGAAGGGCATGGGATGCGATGGATCGAGCCGCGAGGCTTCTTGGTAAGACGCTATCGACTCGGGGAAGTAAAACCCCCATGCCAAACGCAGGCCTTGATCGAAATAGGTTTGTGCGAGGGCGACATCGGTCGATATTCCCCGAGAGTAAGTTCCAGACTTGGGCACCAGCACGGCATGACGGCTGGCGGTTTCCGCATCGGCACTCGTTGCGGAGCTCTGGTGACTCAGAAAAACCAACATTAAGGCAGTGAGAAGTCGGGCTGTAACATTCATGGGGTCACGCTCTCTTTTTGCTCCTGATTTATATCGCCAGCTAACCAAGGTAGCGTCAAGACTGATAGGACGCCAGCCCCTTGGCACCCTGAAGAACGCATCAGCTCGCTAGGCTGATGTGCATTTGTAGTCACAGAGGTTGGTAACAGTCCGGTTGCTCTACAACGGCGTAACTGGCTATGGTGTTGGGAAGGAGAGACTGGGGCACGAGCAATGCAACAAGAACATCAGCAGCTGTTTAACTCATCTGTTTTGGAGCAGCAGGCGCTTATCCCCGAGATTTACGGATCGGTTGATTTCGGTCAACTCCCCGAACGCTATGTCAGGGACTTTGATCTTGAGACGCTCCGCCCTTCTCGCCATCGCGACTATTGTGAGCGCGTCCTTGAAAACCCAGAGCTCGTGGAACGCATCCGCAACTACACCATGATGGGTGACAAGGTCGCCGACGCCTTCGCGTCACTCATACCTGAGTATGGCTTTAGAGCTCTGGTCTCTATGCTGGAGCAAGCCTGTGATGACGGTGTTGAGAGTGTTGAGAACGCACCAGACGAACTCGTCGCCTTCATTAGAGCGATGGAGGCCACACCCGACTGGGTTGATATGGCCATGGTGGAGGAAGGCGCCAAGCACGAGCGTATACCGCTCGGGACCATTTCGCCTTTTGCGATTCGCGGCGCTTTCATTGCTACGTTCATGAATAAGTACACCGCCCTACCCATGACCATGACGGGCACACTGACCGACCAACAATCCGTCCGCCGCGTCTTTGAAACTGCCAGTTTTTTCACTGCGACAGCCATGCCGCGCGCGATGGAGCGTTTTAACCCGGGCTTTAAGGCGGCAGCAAAGGTTCGTCTGATGCATTCGATGGTGCGCTTTAACATCATGCGGACCGGGAAGTGGGACGTAATGACTTATGGCATTCCCATTCCACAAGTCGACCAAATGCCGGCCGGGTTGATTGGTATCTTCCTTCTTTCCTACAAGCTTTTGGCTCAAGGTCGCACCGACTTTAGCCCTGCTGAGCGTGCGCGGGTGGAGATGGCGCGATATCGCTGTTTCCTGTTGGGTTTACCAGAGGAGTTGCTGGGTGAAACGCCTCAGGAGATTGTCGATTTGATGACCGCTAGAGACATGTCTCTTCACAAGATTTATGACGATGAAACCTGTGGTGAGTTAGTGCGTGGAACCATGGACGCGGAGTTGTTTACTGATCCGAGCATTACTGGGCGTTTCCACCGCTGGATGGAACGCGGGTTCTCAAAGTATTTCCTCATTCAAAACTTTTGTGAGGGTAAGTCCTCCCGCGCGGAAGCGATGGGGGTTCATTTCAGGCTTAACGACAAGATCGCCACGGTCTGCGCGCTTGCAACGATTGTGAGCAATTCAAACCTCTGCGCCCTAGGCATGAAAATTCCCGGCGTGCGCCGCTGGCTGGACCGGCGCCTGACGCGAAAGCTGGGCAGTCTGCTTGAAACCTATGGTCACGCAGATTTCATTACCGATGCCAGCGAGTACAAGCTCGTCGGCGCAACGCAATCACCCTCGGCCAGCGCATAACGCAACGATCACCTACCCTCAAAGACCGGTGCGCGCTTCGCGATGAACGCTTCAACCGCGTTTTTGTGATCAGCCGTTCCACCACAATGGATGTGGTGCGACGCCTCGAGGTCCAAGCAATCGTGGACATCAGCCGATGTCAGCGCCCGTGCCAGGTTTTCCTTAATGTAACTGAACGCCACCGTGGGTCCGCTCGCTAGCTTCTGAGCAATTTCTGTGGCGCGTTGCTCTAGGTCCTCGGGCGCAACCACCCAGTTGGTCAAACCCAGGCGCTCGGCCTCTTCGGCCCCAATGCGCTCGGAGAGAAAATATAACTCCCGTGCCTTTGCTGTGCCGACCAGCTGTGACATGAACAAGGTGCCACCGTAATCACCGGAGAAACCGACTTTGGCAAATGCAGTGGTCATGAAAGCCGTGGACGACATAATGCGGAGATCGCAGGCCAGCGCTATCGACAAACCAGCGCCCGCAGCGGGCCCCGGGATGACAGCAAGCGTCGGTTTGGGCATTTTATTGAGCCGACCACTGGTTGAGCGCTGATTCAGTCGCTGCCGGTGTATCAGTGTCTCCAAAGGACTGGCAGCCCCCTTGGTATTCACATCGGACATGGCCTTCACGTCGCCGCCCGCGCAAAACGCATTACCACTACCGGTCACCACCACGCAGCGCACATCAGGATTAATCTCCGCATCGCTGAGCTGGGCTCCGAGCGCTTGAAGCAAATCTCCTGACAAGGCATTGCGTGCCTCCGGCCGATTAAAGGTCAGCGTCAAAACGCCCTCAGTGAGGTTGGCAAGTAAGTGGTCTGTTCCTGTATCGATCGTTCCTTGAGTCATATCGCCTCCCGGTGCTTGCTAGAGAAAATTAGTGTGAGAGAAAGTTAAAGGCCACCCCACAGACAGTCACAACATGGCCATCGCGCTCGAGGCCTAGGCCATCAGCAGCAGCGCAGATTGCATTCAGATAGACCGCGTCAACATCAATCGCCATGAGCGCAGGTTCAGTAGCCTCCGCATCGTGAGTGAAGCGTATTTCTGTTCCGCCCATTTCCAAGTGCCATCCGTTGCCTGCCTGCACTAGCTCAATGCCGTAGGCTTCAGCCCAGCACTGCCCCGTCGCTTTAGGGTCGGGCGATCTTATTTCCACGGCGAGGATGCCACGAGCATAGCGCCCCGCGCGCTGCTCCCAGCCATCACCGGCCCACAACCAGGACTCGGGAGGGCTCATTTCATCGAGTGAAGGAATCGCACCGGGAACATCCTTGGGGTGCAGGTGAATGGCTTTCGCATTTCCGCGGTCATCAGCAAACACCGTGCGTATGGCTGTATCCGCCAAGCGCACTTGCTCCTGAGCCAGGTTCTCGACCTGCACAATGACCATATAGCCACCGTCCCCTCCGCGGCGATCAAGAAAACGACCGGCAGCGGTATTGGGCTGCACCGGGCTGACAACCTCGAGAAAGCAGTCACCCAGTGTGTAGAGTCGATTGTCGAGACCGAAGTAGATGATCTCTGGATCTGCGTAGGACTGATCACAACCCAGTAAACGGCGTAACGTTGCATCCGTCTTTTCCAAATCGGATGCCGCAAGGGCAACTTGCCTTATTCGCATTCTCACCTCTCTCATTATTTTTTTGAGGTTGCTTTCAGTTTAGACAGTTTTTACCAGGGGTTGCTTTCTATGCCTATTTCCTCTTCGCCTAAGTGCTAGCGCTTATTTCCTACCGCTAGTGTCAGCGAGCCTCGCAACTCATTGCCGGCATCGGTCTAGGACTAAGGTACCTCACTTCCAAGCGCGGCCTCGTAAAGAGAGAACCAGTCTTGCCGGTCGAGCTCAACGGTTTCCGCTGCTGATATCGCCGAGATTCGATCGAGGTTATTGGTGCCGAGTACTGGCGTGATCTTCGCCGGATGAGCTAACAAAAATGCCGTGGCTACCGCAGCCCGATCAACACCCGATCGTTTGGCAATGCTATCCAAGCGATGGGTCAGCTCATTTGAGGCGGTCATCAGGTCGCCTCCACCTAGGGGAGACCACGCCATGACGACGTGTCCGTGCTGCTGATGGAAAGCCAAGTCACCATTGGTCAACGGCGCAATGTGCTTAAGGCTCAATTCGATCTGATTGGTCACGAGCGGATGGCGCATGGCCGACTGGAGCAAGTTCCAGTCCCAGGGTCTGAAGTTAGAGACTCCCACCGCGCGAACCTTTCCCGCATCCACCAACGCATCCAGCGCCGCACCTGTTTCATGATGGTCCATGAGCGGGTCTGGCCGATGGACAAGAAGCACATCAATGTCGTCAACACCCATTTCTGAAAGAGAGGCATCGACACTGGCATTAATATGCGCTGCCGTCGTGTTGTAGTGTTTAACCCGCGCTCCGGAGTGACGGCCTGCATCGATGACAATGTCGCACTTGGAAACAATTTCCATCCGTTGGCGCAGTGAAGGGTTCGCCTTCATTGCCGCTCCCATCACCGCTTCGGCAGTGTAGCCACCGTAAATATCCGCCTGATCGAATGTCGTGATGCCTTGATCGAGCGCTGCATTAATTTTGGTATCGACATGCTTTACTGACGTATCGCTGTCATCTGCGAGCCGCCACATACCATAAACAAGCCGACTAAACGAAAGCCCTTGCGCTAATTCGATGCGTTCCATAGGTCATCCTTCAATTCAAGCTTTCATTGTACTGGTCAAAACCCATCCCAGCGAACCTCATAATTCAATGCCGCTCTTGACAGTCACAGGGGTTCTTGGCGATAACAGTGCTGGTTTCAGAGGATTGCCCATGATTGAGTTTTTGAATCCAGACGCAGACGTTGGCATCGAAAATACGCCGTATGATTTATCCGTAAAGGTCGACGGTGGGAGTGCCACAACCATTGGTTTACTGGCCAACGGATTTCCGGACTCCGTGCCTTTTCTCGATGAAGTAGGCAAGGCCATTGGCCGGCTTCGGCCCGGCATCAACCTCAAAGCCTACAACAAGGGAAACGCCACCATTGCCGCACCCGAGAAACTGCTGGGTGAGATAGGCGGCGACTGCGTCGGTGTTATTGCGGCCTACGGGCACTGAGGCTCCTGCACTACCGGCACCGTGCGTGACGGCATAAACCTCGCCAAACTTGGCATCCCCTCGGTCGCATTGGTCACTGAGGAGTTTTGGGCACAAGGCAATTTCGTCGCTGAATCATTGGGCATGTCTGATGTGCCAAGGGTTCAATTACCTCACCCGGTAGCGGGAACAGGTTCGGAAAACATGACCGCTGTCGCGGACTCGGTAGCTCAAGAGATTGTGGCAGCACTCGAGGCAAGCAGTGACTAATACCCTATCTGCGCGAGACGAAGAGGCAGCACTCGAAGAACTCCATCGACGAGGCTGTACTGATGGACTGCCTGTCGTCATTCCCACAGCCGATCGCGTTGCCCGAATGGTTCTAGCCTCAGGTCTCGAAGCGGACATGATGCTGGGAACCATGGGGCCGGGACACGGCATCGCCACCGTTGAAAAAGTTGCTATCGCGGCCGTAATGGCGGGATGTAAGCCAGATTACATGCCAGTTGTCGTGGCGGCGGTTAAAGCCGTCATCGAACCCGAGTTTGACCTCACTGAAATGCAAGCCACGACGCACTGCACGGCACCCTTGATTATCGTCAATGGACCCGCGAGACACACCTGCGGACCGATTGCGTCAGGCACGGGCGCCCTGGGTCCCGGCCACCGCGCGAACGCGACGATCGGTCGAGCGCTGAGGCTCACCATGATCAATATCGGCAAGGCACGACCTGGCAGTTCCGACATGGCGCTCCTGGGTCATCCGGGAAAGTTCACCTTCTGTCTTGCAGAGGATGAGGAGGCCAGTCCTTTTACACCGCTGCACGTGAGCCGCGGTTTTAATGCTGACGACAGCGTGGTCACGGTTCTGGGTGCCGAAGCACCGCACTCCGTTATCTTTGCTGGCGACGGCGATGACCCCAATAGCTACAAGTCGCTGTTGGAACTCCTCGCCATGGGTTTAGCCAACCCGCCTAGTAACAACGGCACGCTCACTGGCGGATGTGCAACGGTGGTATTGAACCCGGAACACAGTGCCATTTTGCACGGGGCCGGACTCACGCGAGAGGATATCGCGCAGGAGCTTTACCAGCGCAGTTTTGTAGAGGCGAGCATCGTCAAACGTCTGTTCAGCCAGTTTGCAGGACCCGACCCTCAAGACCGCATGGCCTTTAAGGGACCGGAACAAATCTTGATTTTGCAGGCCGGCGGCTCGGGTGTGTATTCGATGGTCATGCCATCATGGTGCGTCGGCGCGCATGCCAACTCGGCGGTTAGCGTCAAGGTAGAGGCCGATATGTTCTGTGAAATACCCGGGCTATCGGGCAATTAAACTAAGCACTAGTTTTCCACTACCGTCATAGCGGCGGCATTGACGACTCGCATCAGGGGCCGGCGATAACGGCTGGCTCTTCTCTGCAGGCCGCGAGTAATTTTCATCGAATCCTCATCGCCATACCCCAGTATCAAGACCTAATTCAGAGATGGGCGTGCTGTCTGCCCAATCGTGATACGCGAATCGAAGACGATAGAATAGCTAAGTACTGTAGGTGGCCCAGACTTCGCCCGCCTCAAGATTACCCTCAAGAACAAACATCTCGGGATTCAACCCAAAACGCTCCGTGTAGGCGAGTAAGCGCGTCTTCAACGAGTCTACGGAATCTTTATGAATCAGTGTCACCGTACAGCCACCAAACCCTGCACCGGTCATTCGTGACCCCAAAACACCCTCGGTACAGTTCGCAATGTCTACCAGACAATCGAGCTCATCACAGGTGACCTCAAAGTCTTCTTTAAGAGAGCGATGCGATGCCGTCATTAGTCGACCAAATTGCACGAGCTCGCCCGCTGCGAGCGCCGCCGATGCATCGAGCACGCGCGCGTTTTCGGTGATGACATGACGACAGCGCCGAAAGACCACCTCAGACAATTGGTCACCGTAAGTATCGAACAGGTCGGGAGTCACGTCTCGCAGCGACGCTATGGTGGGATCGTACTGCCTGAATAACGCAACGCCCTCCTCGCACTGACCGCGACGCTCATTGTATGCAGAAGACGCAAGCTCGCGTTTAACGTCACTGGAGATAATTACGATTCGATAGTCACCCAGATTGACTGGAATGTTCACGTGCGACAGTGTCCGACAGTCGAGTAGTAACGCATGGTCTGAGCGCCCCAGACCACTTGCGAACTGATCCATGATGCCGCACATCACACCGGCATAGCGGTGCTCGACACGCTGACACAAGGTCGCGACGTCGACGCGACTCATGTCAAAGTCGAAGAGCGCCTGGAGTGCCAGTGCCGTCGCTGTCTCCAGTGCAGCGGACGAACTAAGCCCTGCACCCAGATTCAAATTGCCATCAATCACGGCATCGAAGCCATGAGGTACCAGCCCAAGTACCCTCAGCTCTTCCACAACACCGAGAACGTAGCAGGACCAGTGCCCGCTCTCTGGCTGTTCAAATTCGTCCAACTGATACTCAATCAGCTCACCAAACCGGCTCGAGAACACGCGTACCTGCTGGTCAGTGCGAGCTCGGATACCCACGTAAACACCGCGATCAACGGTCATGGGAAATACAAAACCTTCGTTAAAGTCAGTGTATTCCCCGATGAGGTTTACACGACCGGGAGCCATAATGACCTGAAGATCGTTGTCGTCGCCAAACGTTGCCGTGAATTGCGATCGGATATGCTCAAACATGATGCGGTGTCACTCTTGCCAGCGTGTTGAGGTGCACGAACAGCAA